>Ga0310832_100050_pt1 | contig 238943 bp, 219 predicted proteins | sample WT_ome_7_FD_201303 | JGI IMG/M metagenome (GOLD analysis project Ga0310832, IMG submission 201303) | Sorghum-adapted microbial communities enriched on wild type (WT) sorghum from Joint BioEnergy Institute, Emeryville, California, United... ...
CTAATACCAGAAAAATGAATCGCCAATCCCATAAGGAAGAAGATCAAAAGCGCTTACAAGGGAAAGGTTCTTTTCAAGTTCGCATCCAGAATCCAAAAAAGGTGCCCACACTAGCTTGACTCAGACAGAGAGAGAAAAGCCCTTTTGCCGGACCGGTGGATGGAGTATAATGAATAAATCGGAATTGAGAATCATCGAGAATCATTGCGATCAATCTAAAATTATTATAAAATTAAAATTACTCGACGGTACTGCGGGACACGCGGCGCCGGGAGCAGAAAAACGGGAGGAATGACAATCCATGAGCAGCAACCAACTCCATTTCAAAATAGACGGCCTGCGGGCGTCTATTGACGGAAAGGAAATTCTGAAAGGCGTCGACCTTGAGGTGAAAGGCGGCGAAGTGCACGCCATCATGGGCCCCAACGGCACGGGCAAAAGCACCCTCGCGGCGGCGCTGATGGGCCATCCCCGCTACGAGGTGACGGGCGGCTCCGTCACGTTCAACGGGGAAGACGTGCTGGAGATGGAAGTGGACGAGCGGGCGCTGGCCGGCATGTTCCTGGCCATGCAGTATCCCGCCGAAATCCCCGGCGTGACCAACGCCGATTTCCTCCGCAGCGCCATCAACGCGCGCCTCGGCGAAGGAAACGAAATCTCGCTGATCAAATTCATCCGCAAAATGGAACAGAACATGGCCGCCCTCGGCATGGATCCCGCGTTCATGCACCGTTACCTGAACGAAGGGTTCTCCGGCGGCGAGAAGAAGCGGAACGAGATCCTGCAGATGATGATGCTCGAGCCGAGCCTGGTCATTCTGGATGAAATCGACTCCGGTCTCGACATCGACGCGCTCAAGATCGTGGCTTCGGCCGTCAACTCGATGCGCAGCCCGGATCGCTCCTTCCTGATCATCACCCACTACCAGCGCCTGCTGAACTATATTACGCCGGATCATGTGCACGTCATGATGCAGGGGCGCATCGTCAAATCGGGCGGCCCCGAACTGGCCCTCCGTCTGGAAGCGGAAGGCTACGACTGGATCAAGGAGGAGCTCGGCATCACGGACGAAACCGTCGGACAGGAGCCGGAAGAAGAGTTCAAAGTGCCGATGAACACCATTGCGCCGAAATTTTGACGCGGGATCAGGAGGATGAACGATGACGACGCAAACGGCTCTTCCGGTCGACCGCAATGCCGTGGCGGCTTTGTCCAGGGAATTGCAGGAACCGGAGTGGATGACCGGTCTGCGCCTTGCGGCGTACGACGCGGCGGAGAAACTGGAACTGCCCAAATTGGAGAAAACCCGGATCGGCAACTGGTCGCTCTGGGATTATGGCACCCATAAATGCGAGCAGCCGCTTGCCGGCATGGACCAGCTGCCGGAGCAGGCCCGGCGGCTGCTGGAGGACGATGTGAAAGATCACCTGCTCGTGCAGCACAATTCGTCGGTGATCTACAATGCGCTGCCGGAAGATCTCCGCGCGAAGGGCGTCATTTTCACCGGCCTTGCCCAGGCGGTCCGCGAACACGGCGACCTGGTGAAAGCCCACTTCATGCAGGCGGTGAAGACGGACGAAAACGTGCTGACCGCCCTGCACGCCGCCCTCTGGAACGGCGGGGTGTTCCTGTACGTGCCGAAGAACGTGAAGGTGGAAGTGCCGCTTCACGCCCTGTTCCTGACCGATGACGCTTCCGCCTCCTTCGTGCCCCACGTGCTGATCATCGCCGACGAAAACAGCTCGGTCACGTACGTGGACCATTATGCCGGGACGCCGTCGGGCGGCCGGCTCGTGCACAACGGCGTGGTGGAGGTGTTCGTCAAGCAGGGCGCCCGCGTGCAGTTCGCCTCCATCCATGAATTCGGCGCGCCCGTCACCGATCTGACCTATCGCCGCTCCATCGTCGGCCGCGACGGCCGCATCGACTGGGTCATCGGCGAGATGAACCAGGGCGACACGATGGTGGAGACGATGTCCCTGCTGGAAGGCAACGGCGGCGTTTCCGATTCGAAAGTGATCTGCGTCGGCACCGGCGAGCAGAACATCAATCTGACGACCCGGGCCGTGCACGTCGGCATGAACACGGCGAGCGACATGGTGACCCGCGCCGTCATGCGCGACAAGTCCACGGCGATCATCAACGGCATCACCAAGATCGAGAAAGGCGCCACGTTCGCCAACGGCCAGCAGACGGAACGCGTCCTGATGCTGAGCCCGGAGGCGCGGGGCGACGCCAACCCGATGCTGCTCATCGACGAGGATGAGGTGATGGCCGGCCACGCCGCCAGCGTCGGGCAGGTCAACCCGGAACAGGTGTACTACATGATGAGCCGCGGACTTTCCCGGGAGCTGGCCATGAAGCTCATCATCTACGGCTTCCTGGCGCCCATCGTTTCGGAAATTCCGATTTCGTCCCTGGAGCAGCAGCTGAAGACGGTCGTCGAGAGGAAGCTCGGGCAATGATCGGGCGTGACATTCGCAAATGGTTTCCGATCCTGCACCAGGAGATCAACGGCAAGCCGCTCGTCTATCTGGACAGCGCCGCCTCTTCGCAGCGGCCCGTGCAGGTGATCGAAGCGATCAAGCGATATTACGAACACGATCACGCCAACGTGCACCGCGGCGTCCATACGCTGGGCGCCCGGGCGACGGACATCTATGAAGGGGCGCGGGAGAAGGTGGCCCGCTTCCTGAACGCGGCGTCCGCCGACGAGATCGTGTTCACCCGCGGGACGACGTCGGCGCTGAACCTGGTCGCCTCCAGCTATGCCCGTTCCGCATGCGGGCCCGGCGACGAAATCGTGATCACGCCGATGGAACACCACAGCAACCTGATTCCGTGGCAGCAGGCGGCCAAGGCAACCGGCGCGACGCTGAAGACGATTCCGCTGCAACCGGACGGCACCATCAGCCTGGCCGACGCGGAGAAGACGATCACGGAGCGGACGAAGGTCGTGGCCGTCACCCACGTGTCCAACGTGCTCGGGGTCGTCAACCCGGTGGCGGAGCTGGCCAGGATCGCCCACCGGCACGGCGCGGTGCTGGTGGTGGACGGCGCGCAGAGCACGCCCCACATGAAAATCGACGTGCGGCAAATCGACTGCGACTTTTTCGCCTTCTCCGGGCATAAAATGTGTGGGCCGACGGGAATCGGGGCATTGTATGGAAAGAAATCGCTGCTCGAGAAGATGCAGCCCGTGGAGTTCGGCGGCGAAATGATCGATTTCGTCACGCTGGACGATTCCACGTGGAAGGATCCGCCCCACCGTTTCGAAGGGGGAACGCCGAACATCGCCGGCGCCGCCGGTCTCGCCGCGGCCATCGATTTTCTGGAGTCGGTGGGCATGGACGAAATCGAGCGGCACGACCGGGAAATCACGGCCTACGCCCTTGAGCGGATCCGGGACGTTCCCGGCATCCGGATTTACGGGCCGACAGAGCAGCGCGCCAGCCTGATCACCTTCAATCTGGACGACATTCATCCGCACGACGTGGCCACGGTGCTGGACGCGGAAGGCGTGGCCATCCGCGCCGGCCACCATTGCTGCCAGCCGCTCATGAAATGGCTCGGCGCACCGGCGACGGCCCGCGCCAGCTTCTATCTGTACAACGACACGGAAGACGTGGACCGGTGGATCGCGGCCCTGGTCAAGACGAAGGAGTTCTTCGGCCATGCACTTGGATGAATTGTACAAGCGGGTCATCATGGACCACTACAAATCGCCCCGCAACAGGGGAAGCTTCGATGACGGCGCCGTGACGGTGGAGCTGAACAATCCGACGTGCGGAGACCGGATTTCCCTGCAGCTCAAGCTGAAGGACGGCGTCATCGAGGATGCCCGGTTCGACGGGGAAGGATGCTCCATCTCGCAGGCATCCGCCTCCATGATGACGGTGGCCGTCAAAGGCAAGACGGTGGATGAAGCGCTCGCGATCGCCGACGATTTCTCGGCGCTGATGACCGGGAAAGAGCCGGATTTCGAATACGAAGACATTCTCGCGCTGTCCGGGGTGACCAAGTTCCCGGCCCGGATCAAGTGCGCGACGCTGGCCTGGAACGCCCTGAAGAAAGGCGTCCAGGACCATGCGAAACATTGAAGCGAAGGAGGCGTGACGCCCATGGCCAAAAAAATGCCCGAACTGGAAGCCTACAAATACGGCTTCCGCGACGAGCACAAAGCGGTGTTCCAAACGGGCAAAGGTTTGAGCCCCGACGTCGTGAAAGCCATCTCCAGCCTGAAGGGCGAACCGGAATGGATGCTGGATTTCCGCCTGAAGGCGCTGGACATTTTCCTGAAGAAGCCGCTTCCCCGCTGGGGCGGCAATCTGGACGACCTGGACTTCGACGACATCCAGTATTACGTGAAACCGTCCGAGAAGCAGGGCCGTTCGTGGGATGAAGTGCCCGAGGAAATCAAGCGGACGTTCGACAAGCTGGGCATTCCGGAGGCGGAGCAGAAATTCCTCGCCGGGGTTTCCGCCCAGTACGAATCGGAAGTGGTGTACCACAACATCAAGAAGGAGCTGGCGGCGCAGGGCGTCATTTTCATGGACACCGACACCGCCCTGAAGGAATATCCGGAGCTGTTCCGGGAATATTTCGGCACCGTCGTGCCCCCGACGGACAACAAATTCGCCGCGCTGAACAGCGCCGTCTGGTCCGGCGGCAGCTTCATCTACGTGCCGAAGGGCGTCAAGGTGGACATTCCGCTGCAGGCCTATTTCCGGATCAACTCCGAAAACATGGGGCAATTTGAACGGACCCTCATCATCGCCGACGAAGGCAGCTTCGTCCACTACGTCGAAGGCTGCACGGCGCCGATCTACACCACCAATTCGCTGCATGCGGCCGTCGTGGAAATCATCGTGAAGAAAAATGCCCGCGTGCGCTACACGACGATCCAGAACTGGGCGCCGAACGTGTACAACCTGGTGACGAAGCGGGCCGTCGCCGAAGAAAACGCCACGATGGAATGGATCGACGGCAATATCGGATCCAAGCTGACGATGAAATACCCGGCCGTCATCCTGAAGGGCCGCGGCGCCAAGGGACACGTCATGTCCATCGCCGTCGCCGGCAAAGGCCAGCACCAGGACGCCGGCGCGAAGATGATCCATCTCGCGCCCGAAACGACGTCGACGATCGTGTCGAAATCGATCAGCAAGCAGGGCGGCAAGGTGACCTACCGCGGGCTGACGTCCTTCGGCCGCGATGCCGCGGGGTCGAAGGCCAACATCCAGTGCGACACGCTGATCATGGACAAAGAATCGACGTCGGACACGATCCCGTACAACGAAGTGCGCAACGACAACATCATCCTCGAACACGAAGCCACCGTGTCGAAGGTGTCCGAAGAGCAGCTGTTCTACCTGATGAGCCGCGGCCTGTCCGAGGCGGAGGCGACCCAGATGATCATCATGGGCTTCATCGAGCCGTTCACGAAGGAACTGCCGATGGAATACGCCGTCGAGATGAACCGGCTCATCAAGTTCGAGATGGAAGGTTCGATCGGATAATCCTTGATTTTACGGGGATTTTGAGGGGCTGAAAGTGGTCTGGACCAAAATCGGACCAAAATTTCAACGGACGTACTGCTCGTAAAGAGTGAGTGCGTCCTTTTCTATTTTCTTCGTGACGTGCAGGTACTTTTCGGTGGTCTTTATGCTGGCGTGTCCGAGCCGCTCGGCTACGTACCGGATCGGCGCACCGGCTTCAAGCAGATGGACGGCGTGGCTGTGTCGAAGGGCGTGCGGTGAGAGCTGCGGGAGACCGGCACGTTTGCAAACTTCTTTCATATACTCACGCACGACATTTATCCGCAGCCACCGACCGTCCGGATTGTGGAAAACCAGGTTGAGATCGGAGCGTTTGAGCCCGTATCGGAGAACGGTTTCTTTCTGATTCAGCCGATACTCTTTCATGACGCGGATCGTCTCCGAATCCAGCTTGATTGTGCGAATGCTTGATTTGGTTTTCGGCGTGGTAACCCGCGGATCGGTGTTGCGCGGGTAGATGAGCGTTTTCGTGACCGACAGCGTTCCGTTTTTCAGGTCGATGTCGTCCCAGGTCAGGGCAAGCGCCTCGCCGATCCGGAGACCGGTCCGAGCCATGAGTGTGAAAAGCGCTTGGTAATGCCGGGAGTGCTGATATTTCGCTCCTTTCGCCGGAACGCAGGCGTCCAGAAAGCGACTGAGCTCCTCGACCGTGAAAAACTTGATCTTTTCGGCATCCTCGCTTTCGTCCTTTCGAATTTTGATCCGGACGAGGGGGTTGTCTCGGAGGATGCCGAATTCATGGATCGCGTCATTAATCGCGCTGCAGAAGATGCTGTGAATCCGCCGAACGGTTCCCTCACTATATTTTTCGCGCAGTTCGTTGATCCACTGTTGATATTCCGACCTGGTGATGTCCTTCAGCCGGTAGTTTCCCCAGCGCGGGAGGATGTTCAGGCGCACATTTTGCTCTTGGACAAGATATGTATTGAGCTTCACAGCCGGACGCTTGAACGTCTCCAGCCACTTCTCCATATATACCGCGATCGTTTCATTCCCGTTTTCTGCAAACCCCCGCTCCTCGATCCGCAGCTCCTCGGCGGCCGCAGCAAGTTCCGCCTCCTTTTTGGTTTTGAAGCCACCTTTCGATTTTAGCCTATACTTTCCGGTCCTACGGTCAACATAGCTGATTCGATATTCCCAGCCATTGCTGCGTTTTCGGAAGGATGCCAAGATTTGTCACCATCCTTTCCAAACGTACGTTCGATAATAAGTGTATTTTAAAAAGTCTTACGTCTGAAAATCTCACGATGAGAATAATTGCTGCAGATGTTCCCTCTGTTTTGTCTTTTCTTCCTCCACTTCTTTATCCCACGGGAGCAGAAGTCCTTCCCTGAAGAATGTTGTTTCCGCGCCACATTTTATGCAGTACCTTGCGTTACCATCAGCTGTAGCGCCACATCCCCAAATTTGAACACCTCTCTCGTCGTATTCGACGTTTGTGCACTTGTTTATAAGAGTTGTTGCGCAAATTTTGCAGTATGTAGCATGTTCATCAATTTCTTCATTTCCGCAGCGAGGACAAACGATAGCTTTACCATTTTCATCAACCTCAAAACCTCGATAAATCATACCCTTCCCCTTTCTTCGAGTTGAAAATAATTTATATGCGCAAATCGGGCAGTATCTAGCATAACGACTGATAAAAGGTTGGCCACAAATTAAGCATTGTTTTGAATTTAAGATCTTGTTTGTGAAAGCCCTAAACCGTTCTTGAAGCGCGGGCATATATGTTGAAATATGGGCCATATCCCAACTAAGCATTTGCATTCTAGTTTCTACTGCTTTGCCTGAGATTTTAAAAACATGAGAAGTATCATCAGTAACATAATGCCCAAATCTTGCACGTAATTGATAAACAATGAATGGTGGTGACAATACATTTCGAGCAAAAGCATTGGCCTCTCGTTCCAAGATCTTGTATCGCCATTCAGAAATTGAGCTTCTGGTTAGAATCGTCTCATTGAACTCTGTTAAATGCCCTAGTTTTATGTGGCCGATTTCGTGCATTAATGTGAAACGAATTCGATAGAGAGTCTCGATGGTGTCATTATAAGCAATTGTGTAATTTGTGCCATCGTAAATCACATAGCCATCTTGACTACCGAATGCGTTTTTAACCTGTTCAATCGACAAATTATTCTCTTTCGCCAATTCCGAATATGTTATTAGTCCCCACTTATTTTTCTTGATAATCTTAAAAGGGTTTATTGGGAAATTCTGTATTCCTTCTTCAATAAAAAATTCAAATACCCTTTTCATTATTACATCGTATCTTGCGGCTTTTGGAAAAATCATCAATCGTCTAGTGCCTCCTTGCCCCGTTTCTTCATTGACTTAATGAGTTGACTTAATACTGCGCGATCACTGGGATCTAATTTTTGCATTTCTCTCGCAATCGCTCGAACATCTTCATCAAATTCAAATTGCGGTTCAGGATCATTTGTTCGACCCAAAAGGTAATCTATTGAGACATTTAGAATTTCAGCAATCTGATTTAACTTGTCGCCTGGAGGAATACTTTTGTTACGCTCATAACTAGAAAAATTTGCTTCGGTCATCCCGAGTCTCTCTGCCATCTGGCTTTGAGTAAATCCTCTTTTGAGCCGATACTCTCTTATCCGATCGCCGAGCGTAGACATAATAATCCCCTTCCACAAAAGAAATTTGATAAAACCCCCCTTGCTAAAATTAAATTTGAGTGTTATATTGTTAGGCAAGGAGGTGATTCGAAAATGGTAACGGCGACCAAAGGGCCTCATACACGTGCGCTTTTGAAAAAGCTCAGAGAGCAAAAGGGAACGCAACGAAAGGTGGCCCAAGATCTTAACATCACCGAAACCCATTTGCGCGAATTGGAAAACGGTCGGTCCGTTCCCGGAACGAAATTGCTCATCAGAATGGAGCATTATTTTGGGGCCTCAAGTAAGGAGTTATTCCCCGATCTTTACGACCCGGAATTTTTTTCTCGGGATTGACTCAAATTTAATTTGCGCTTCATTGGTGATTATAATACGAAATTTGATTTTACGCAAGTTTTATTTGCGTAAATTGGTTAATTGTGCCCATATCTCAAATTAAATTTGAGTCGAATCGAACTACTTAGGAGGTGAAATTGAATAAATGAACAAACCGCAAATTTTCAACCATTCCGTTTTCGGCGAGCTGCCTATCGTCGTTGCAAACGGAATTGAATGGTTCGGGGCCGCGGAAGCAGCGAAAGCTTTGGGGTTTTCGAATCCCCATAAAGCCATTGACCATCACGTCGAGCAAGAGGACTGTACGGTCCATACAGTCCTTACCGAAGGTGGTCAACAAGGCAAAAAATTTATCAACGAATCCGGTCTCTACAGCCTGATTTTTGGTGCCGCCAAACAAGGCAACAACCCGGAAATTCAAGAGAAAGCCAGGCAGTTCAAACGATGGGTCACTTCTGAGGTTTTGCCTGCCATCCGCCAACACGGCGCCTACCTGACCCCGCAAAAAATCGAGGAAGTACTGTTGAACCCCGACACGATCATCGATCTGGCTCAACGCCTCAAACAGGCCAATGAAGAAAAAGCCAGGTTGGCTGCTCAGATCGAAGCAAACAGACCGAAGGTGCTCTTTGCCGAAGCGCTCGAAACATCTGGCAATTCCATCTTGATCGGGGAGCTGGCGAAGATCCTCAAACAAAACGGCATCAACATTGGTCAAAACCGCCTATTCGAGCGACTTCGTCAGGAAGGGTATTTGATGAAGACCCGAGATGAAAGATGGAACGACCCAACGCAGAAAGCGATGGAGCTCGGCTTGTTCGAAATCAAGAAGCGTACGATCAATTCCCCGGATGGCACCGTGAGAACCGTAAAGACGACCAAAGTGACCCCGAAAGGCCAAATCTACTTCATTAACAAATTCAAGACTGAATTGGCAAAAACATCGTGAGAGTCCCTGCAAGGTGATCGTGATGTTACAAGTCCAAATCGACGAATTTGCAGTCCACGAAGAAGTCCGCCGGCAGGTCGCCGAGAAGCTCAGAGAAGCCGACACCGAACTGGTGTTTTGGGACGCAAAAGAGCTGATGCGGCGCACCTGCATGAGCTGGAACTTCATTCAACAGCAGTTTTTCTATGATCCCAGGTTTCCCAAAGCAAAGATCGGCTCCAAATGGTACTTTCCGGCGCGAGAAACGCGCGAATTCCTCGAACGGTGGCTTGCGGAGCAAATGAGGAGGTCTTCGGCATGATCGGCATCCACCCGGTCCACCGCCGCATCGCGGAACTCACCATCATTGCGGAACAGAAAAAAGGCTTCGACCGCCTGTCGGCCGCCGAGCTCACCGAGCTCTATATGTGCCTCCGGCTCAATGCGGAATTGGTCCGGCGGCTCGACGAACTGAAAAACCTCGCCTTCGTGGCGCATTGTGCGGGCGATCACGAATGGGAGCAAGACATCTGCCGTCAAATCGACGCTCTGGAGGTGACGATGCTGTGACCACCAACCAACTCCTCGCAATCTGCCTGTTTTTCTTGGGCCTGGAGGAGCGAGCCCTGCTCGAACGCCGCCAGCCCCTCGCCCGCTGGGCCCGCCGCATGTATGAGCGGTATCGCGCCAGGTTGAACCGGGTGCGCTCCGGGGAGTCGGACGCGGCAGCCCGGTCGTACCGACCGGCGCGGGGGATGGAAGCGCCGGGGGTGGCGCCATGACCAAGCACATCCGCCGCTTCCAATTTTACTGCCGGAAAGCCGCCGCCTACGCGACGGACCGGCGGCCGCGGCAACAACGCAACAAATATCGGTTCGACCGGCTCATGGCGTACAAGGCGGCCATGCAACGCCGGATCGAGGCCGACAGGTGGCGCTGGCGGGCGGCGATTGAGATGGAGGTTGAGAGAGCATGCACGTGATCAGTTTGGGAGCCGGCGTCCAAAGCACGACCATGTTGCTCATGGCCGCGCGTGGCGAGATCGAGCCGAAACCGCGCTACGCCATATTCGCTGATACGGGCTGGGAACCGAAGGCGGTATATCGCCACCTCGATTGGTTAAAAGGCGAGGCAGCGCGATATGGCATCGAAATCATCACAGTGTCAAAGGGAAACTTGCGTGACGACCTGATCGAAGCGTGCGAACATGGGACGAGATTTGCATCCATCCCATTTTACACGATCAATCCAGATGGAAGTCTGGGAATGGTGCGGCGTCAGTGTACCAAGGAATACAAGATTGAAGTCATTCAGCGGAAATGCCGCGAGCTACTTGGTTACAAACCGAGACAACGAATTCCAGAAGGCGCTTTAACTCAATGGATCGGCATCAGCTTGGACGAGTACCAACGCATGCGGACGAGCCGGGATAAATGGATCGTCCTGCGCTATCCGTTGATCGAAAAGGAAATGACACGAGCGGACTGCTTGGCGTGGTTGGAGCGTCACGGCTATCCACAGCCGCCAAAAAGCTCCTGCATCGGGTGCCCGTTTCACAACAACCGCTACTGGCTCGAAATGAAACGCAACAACCCGGACGAGTGGGCAGAAGCTGTGGAAATCGATCGGAAAATCAGGAAGATTCCGCGCTTCCGAGGACAGGTATTTCTCCATGCGCAACGGGTTCCGCTTGATCAGGTGGATCTTGGTGAAGATCAGATGGATCTGTTCGACGGATTCATCAATGAATGCGAAGGGATGTGCGGTGTGTGATCATCCACCGCATCGGTCACCCTCCGCTTGAAATCCGCCGCGGCGCCCGCGCCATGACCAATCAACCCCGTCCCTGCCGCGAAGACGACGGCTACGCCCACCCCGAGGACCCGGTGGATCGCCTGGGCCGGCTGTTCGTAGCGCTCCGGATCAGGGAGCGGTACGGGGTGACGTTTGAGCGGTATGTGCAGCTGGTGAGGTCGGGCGCGTGGGAATCCTACGTGACCTAGCCTTGAAAGGAGGTGAACAGGAGCAATGAGCGACAACAAATGCGCACGTTGCGGCCGCCGGCTGAAAGATCCGAACGCCACCTACGGACCGATTTGCGCACGGAAGGTGGCGGCCGAGCAGGCACGGGACCAGCGGAATGCCGACGACTCGATCGTCATCACCCCGACCATTACCGACGGCTACGCCGGCGCCCGCGGTCCAGACGGAGCTGTGAAGGTGGTACGGATCCGTAACGGGGTGCAAGAGCCACTGGAGGGTCGATGGCATCATACCGGTTTCTCCCATGGCCAGTTCAACTGGGGATACGGTGGATCCGGGCCCGCTGATCTGGCGCGGAGCATCATCGCCGACTTAATCGGCACCGACAACCCGGACCCGGCCATCTATCAGCCGTTCAAATGGGAATTCGTCTCCAGCTGGGGCGACCGCTGGGAAATTTCGCTCGACGAGATCCGTGCCTGGGCAGAAAAAAGAGCAGCCGCCCAATAAAGGGACGACTGCACAAATCCACCTTTCCGCAATTATAGCACGTTTTCGAGGAGGTTGCATCCGTGCCCGTTCAAATCGCAAGAAAATCGCGCGACCTTGAGGCCGACCTCGCGATTTGCGAGGCGGCCACGCCGGGGCCGTGGGCGGTGTGCGGCCGGTATGTCGTCCGGGACAAGTACGAACTGGGCAATTACCGCCAAGCCGTGTTTAAGGCCGAACATATTCCGAAGATCGAGGCGGATATGCGGTTCGCAGTTGAAGCCCGCGAAGGCTGGCCGTATGCGATCCGGCGGGCGCTGGCGGCGGAAGCCGAGATCGATCGGCTCCGGAACGAGATCCAAATCCTGCAGGAGCAGCTGGAGCAATGCTCCCATCGGTAAATCTTTTCGAGCATCAGAAAACCATCCTGCGGGAACTCGAAAAGCGTCCCTATTTCGCCATCTTCGCCGAACAGGGCACTTCAAAGACGCTCCCAATGCTCATCCACGCGTTTCGCCTGTTCAAAGCTGGTGCGATCCGGCACGCGCTGGTGGTGTGTCCCAGTTCGGTGCGGGGAAGTTGGAACCGGGACATTCGCCGGTTTTTCTCCCCGCTCGAACAGCGGATCTTTGAAAAGTTTCTGACCGTGACCACCTACGACCTGGTGTGGCGCCGGCTGGAATTTGATCGGCAGTGGGACATGATGGTGCTCGATGAGTCCCACTTCATCAAAAACCGTACCAGCAACCGGTACCGCGGCCAGATCAAGAAGGTGGACGGCAAGCGCCGACGGGTGACAAACGGGATTCAGCAGATCAGCCGTCGGTCCAGATTCCGGTACATCATGACCGGCACGCCGATCGGAAACAGCCGGTGGGAAGAAATATGGGCGCAATTCGACTTCATGTGTCCGGGACTGCTCGGCACATATTCCGAATTCGAAAAGGAATATTGCATCATCGGCCCATATTACAAGCCGATCGAATACCGGAATATCGACAAACTCAAGACCATCATTGCCCAGCATTCGATCTGGATCCGGAAAGCGGACTGTCTGGACCTGCCGGAAAAACTGCCGCCGGAGCGTCTGACGATGGAGCTCGAGGAGCGGAGGCTGTACAAGGAAATGCTCCAGAACTACATCGAAGAGCTCGACATCGAAGCGAAAAATCCGCTGGCGCGCCTTGTGAAGCTCCGGCAGATGTGCAGCGGTCACATCCGGGACGACGCCGGCACGGTCCATCGGCTGAAATGCGCGAAGTCTGCGGCGTTGGACGAGCTCCTCGAAAACTGGGATAAGAAGCTCGTCATCTTCGCGGAATTCGAGGAATCGATCGCCGACATCTGCCGCGTGCTGGAGAAACGCAAAATCCGCTATGTGACCCTCGACGGCCGGCAGAAGAACAAGCAGATCTGGAAAAGGTTCCAGACGGAGCCGGACCTGCAGGTGATTGTTTGCCAGTACCGCTCGGCGTCGGCCGGAATCGACTTGTTCGCGGCGGACACCATGATTTTTTACGAACCCACGCTCAGCAGTCAGACGTTCGAGCAAGCCTGCGATCGGATCCACCGGCCGGGCCAGAGGGAGAAATGCAGCTACATCCTGTTCGAGACGGCCGGGACGGTCGAGGTGAAGATCTGGGACGCCCTCATGCGGCATCGCGACTTCAATGAAACTGAGTTGCGGGCTTTCGTGAAGGAGGTGCAATACAACGTTGGATGAGCTCATCGTAGACAACTTTGCCGGCGGTGGCGGCGCCAGCACCGGCATTGAAATGGCGATCGGCCGTCCAGTGGACATCGCCATCAACCATGACCCGGCGGCCATCGCCATGCATCGCACCAACCATCCCCGGACGGTGCACTACAACGAGAACGTGTGGGACGTCGATCCGCGGGAAGCCACGAAGGGACGGAAAGTTGCGCTGTGTTGGCTTTCCCCGGACTGCACACATTTTTCCAAAGCCAAAGGCGGGAAGCCGAGGGACAAGAAAATCCGCGGACTTGCATGGGTGGCGGTCCGCTGGGCAGCGACGGTACGGCCCAGGGTAATCATCCTTGAAAACGTGGAAGAATTCCGGGATTGGGGGCCGCTTGACGAGCGCGGGTACCCGATCGAAGAGCAGAAAGGACGAATCTTCCGGTCATTCGTGAGCGCTCTCCGCCGGCAAGGATACGAGGTGGACTGGCGCGAGTTGCGAGCCTGCGACTATGGCGCCCCGACTATCCGAAAACGATTTTTCCTCATCGCCCGGTGCGACGGCCGGACGATCGTCTGGCCAAAGCCGACACACGGGGACCCGCAGAGTCCGGCAGTGCAGGCCGGAAGGTTGAAACCGTGGCGGACAGCTGGTGAGATCATCGACTGGTCGCTACCGGTTCCCAGCGTCTTCGACTCGTCCGAGGAGATCATGCGGAAATACGGAATCCGGGCGGTCCGGCCGCTGGCCGCCAACACTATGCGGCGAATCGGTCTCGGGGTTTGGAAGTTCATCCTGAACAATCCCAATCCTTATATCGCCCCGGTGGAATGGAAGGAAGGGGTTCACTCCGGACCGGTGGCGGCGTTTTTGGCGAAGTATCACACGGAGACAACGAACGATCCGAGAGGACAGACACTGGACAGGCCGCTGCTGACGCAAGACACGTCGAATCGGTTCGCGCTGGTCACGGCGAAGCTTCAGCGAGCGGAAGAACCGAACCCGAACGGTGAACGAGTCTGGGCATTCCTGATTGCCTACTACGGATCCAGCATCGGCCAGCAAATGAGCGAACCGCTGGGAACGGTCGTCACAAAAGACCGCTTTGGTCTTGTGATGGTGCGTGGGACACCATACCGGATCATCGACATTGGACTCCGGATGCTGGAACCGCACGAACTGTATCGGGCGCAGGGATTCCCGGAGGGGTATGTCTTCGACCGGGATGACGCGGGGAGACCGCTCCCGAAGAAGGACCAAGTCGAGAAGTGCGGGAATGCGGTTCCGCCGCAATTCGCGGAGGCTCTGGTCCGGGCAAACCTTCCGGAATTGTGCAGACGGGAGGCGATGCTTGCATGATCAGTGGCAAAATCCGCACCCGGGACGGCGAGCTGGTTTTCGTCAGGGACGAAAAGGACTTTGTCCAGCTCGTCGAGCGCGAAATAGGATACGACGCCGCCCAGCTGGTTCGAGAGTTGGCTGATCTGGCCGACATGACTCAGCAGCGGTTGCAAACGGACCTCAATAGTTACGAATCAGAACTGTCAGAGCTCCAGATCGCAATCCGGGATCTAGACCGGAAGCCCGACGCGCTGATCGCAATCTCCAATAAGCAGCGCATAAACGCTGCCGACAAGCGGGAGCTCCGTCGTCTGGCGGAAATGATCCGAGGGTTGCTCAGTCTGGCGCCATGAGGTGGTGAAATGAACGAAAACATCTGGATCTACGACTGCGAAGTCTTTGCCCACGACTGGATTTTTGTCGCCAAGCGGCCGGACGAAAGCGGCGAACAGGTGGTGTTGCACAACGACCCGGCAGCCTTTCGATGGTGGGCGGACAGCTTCGGACGGGACGGTTCCTTGGTCATCGGAGGATACAACACCAAGCACTATGACCAGTGGATCATCAAAGCGATTTATTTCGGCGCCACCCCGGAAGAAATCAAGAAGATCAGCGACTTTATCATCGCCGGGGGTAACGGTTGGGATCATCCGTTTTTCGCGGAAACGCGGTGGCCGCCCTGGATGAACTTCGATCTCATGGATGACATCCCGGTCCCGCTGCGGCTGAAAGAAATCGAGGGAAACCTCGGCATGGACATTGAGGAAAGCAAAGTTTCCTTCGACATCGACCGGCCGCTGACGGAAGAGGAGCGAAACGAAGTCATCCGGTACTGCTGCCACGACGTCGACGCCGCAATCCGACTCTATCATGAGCGCAAGGATTACCTGCAGTCCAAGATCGCCGTCGGCGCCATGTGTGGTCTGTCGGCCGGGGAAAGCCTGCGGCTGACCAACGCCAAACTCACGGCGGAATTCCTGGGAGCGCAGCCGCCGCAAACGGACTGGCCGGACCGGGACGTCTATGAATTCCCGGAGAACCTGATCATCACGAAGTACCCGCAGGTGATTGAGTTCTTCGCCGACGTCGATCCGGAACGAAAGCGCAAACTCAAAATCGACATTGCCGGCGTCCCGCACACAATCGCCTGGGGCGGCCTGCACGGCGCCCGGGAGTGCTATCGGGAGGAACGGACGGAAACCCGCCGGATCTCCAGCCGGGACGTGACGAGCTACTATCCGAGCCTCATGATCGTGAATGGCTACATGAGCCGGAACGTCCCGGATCCCGGACAGTTCAAACGGGTTTACGAGCGGAGGATCGAAGCCAAAAAGGCCGGGGACAAGGCCACCGCGGACGCGCTGAAGCTGGTTTTGAATACCACGTTTGGCGCCATGAACAACCAGTTCAACAAGCTCTATGACCCGCGAATGGCGCTGGCGGTGTGCGTGTCGGGGCAGCTCTATCTGATCGACCTTATCGAAAAGCTGGAAGAGGTCCCGAGCTTTCGCCTCATCCAGTCCAACACGGACGGGCTGATCATCTCCTACGACGCCGAGCACGAGACGGAGATCGACGCCGTAATCGACGAATGGAGCCAACGGACCGGCTTCGGGATGGAGGCGACCGACGTCGAGAAAATCGTCCAGAAGGACGTCAATAACTACGTCCTGCGGACCACCGGGGGCGAAGTGAAAGTCAAGGGTCCCTACCTCGCCGTCCTCGACGCCCCGCACTGGCGGCAAAACAGCATGAAGATCGTCGCGAAGGCAATCGTCGAAAACTTGCTGAACGGCGTGCCGCCGGAGGAGACGATCGGCGCCTGCGATGATATGGAACAGTTCCAGATCATCACGAAAGCCGGCAACACCTACGACAAGGTCATCTGGCGGAGCCCGGCCGGCGAGGTTGAGGTCCAGAATGTCAACCGGGTGTTCGCCAGCATCAACGAGGACGCCGGTACGTTGTACAAAGTCAAGCTTCCGAAAGCGCCCGGCGAAAAAGAACGTCGGGACAAGATCGCCGATCTACCGGAACACTGTTTCATCGCCAATCGGCAGATCGACTTCAGATTAGAACTGCTCGACAAGCAGTTCTATATAGACCTTGCAAAAAAGAGGATTAATGACTACTTGGGCGTGAAGCCCGAAAAACCTGCAAAAAAGGAGAGGAAGAAAACCATGGCAACGAAGACCAAAGCCACTGAAACCGCACAAGTGCAGGAAACTGTTCCCGCGGATCCGCGGCTCCGGCTCTACCAGAAACTCGCGAAGCTTCAGCAAATTATGGACTCGTTCGAATGGACGAAGGACGGTAAGAACCGGCACCAGTCCTACGAGTACATCACGGAAAAGCAATACAAAAACAACTTCAAAAAGGCCCGGGCCGAGGCCGGGCTGCTGTGGAAGATGGAGGAGATCGGTCACGAGTTCATCGGCACCATCTCGGACAAGATGCACCTCGTGCTGACGAAATTCCGCGGCCGGCTGATCGACCCAGAGACGGGCGAGTTCGAAGAATACCTTTTCTCTGGCAGCGGCGCCGACAACGGCGACAAGGCGCTGTACAAGGCGTACACCGGCGGGCTGAAGTTTTTCCTGGCGTCGAACTTTCTCGTCGCCGAAGGAAACGATCCCGAAAACGATGAGGAGGAAATGCGGCAACTCAAGCCGGCCTATGCCACGCCCGAACGGCGGGAAGAGATCCGCGGCGCGTTGACCAACCAGGACGAGCCGGCGACGGAGGAGCAGCTGGAGGCGATCGCGCTCGGCATCGAAGAATTGCAGAAGGCCGGAGTGGACGAGGAGACCATCGCGGGATTCGCGGAGGCCCTCGAAAGCGAGCTGACCAAAGCGGACGCCGAGAAGCTGCTTGACGCCATCACCGAACTGACGGCGACGCCATTCTGAGGTGAGGAATATGCAGATCGACCTCCAAACCCGAACAATCCGACTTCCGGAAAAGCCGCGGCGAGTCAAAAAGATCACGGGGACGAGGCTGGCGCCGATCCTCGGCCTCTCCCCGTGGTCAACGGAATTCGAAGTCTGGTGCGATATGATGGGTGTCTACAAGAAGCCGTTCGAAGAGACAATTTACACGGCCGCTGGCAAAATCATCGAACCGAAGGTCATTAACTATCTGAACCGGCGGTACGCCTTTGGCAAGCTCCAAACACCGACCCAGTACTTCGGCGGCCAGCCGCGTTACGAATGGGACCACTTCCCGGACGAACCGGTATTCGGCGGCATGTGGGACGCGCGGACGCCGACCGCGATCTGGGAACTCAAGACCACCAAACGGGTCGAGGACTGGTACAAACACGGCCAGTTCTCGCCACCCGAATACTACAAGCTGCAGGGCGCGCTGTATGCGTATCTCTCCGGGCTGGACGAGTTCCGGATCGTGCTGTCGATCCTCACGGATAAGGAGTACGAGGCGCCGGAAAAGTTCGAGCCCTCGCCCGACAACACGATTGTCAAGAAGTACAGCGTGGCCGCGGAATACCCGAACTTCGCCGCGCATCTGGATCGGGCACTCAAATGGTACGAGCGGCACATCAACGGTCTCGTGAGCCCGGTCTGGGACGACAAGAAGGACCGGGAGATCGTCCAGGCGCTCACCACCGCGCACGTCCCGCAGCCGGCGGCCGGCGAGGAAGGCGATATCGTCGCGGAGCTCATCCGGCGGATCGAGCCGCTACAGGCCCGGATCGACGCCGTGAGCGAGCAGATCGCCGAGGATGAGAAGACGCTGAAGCAGCTGAAAGACCAGCTCAAGGCGGAGCTGGAGGCGCGGATGAAGGACAGCGACAAGAAGATCCAGGCCGCCGGCAAACTGTACCTTTTCGAAGTCACCAAAACCGCCGCAAGCGGAATCGACACCGACCGCCTGAAAGCAGACGGGCTCTATGAAAAATACCGCAAAAGCGGGTTCACCACCAAAATCACCATCAAAAGGAGCGATGCTGTATGAAGCGCAAACTGGTCGAAGGATTCCAACCCATTCCGGCAGGGGAGCAAGTCGTCCGCATCAAGGAGATCGACGAGACGGACTACGAGAAATTCGACAAGCTGGTCGTCGTAATCGAAGACGCCCACGGCCGCACGGCACGCGTCAACTTCACGTTCGTCAACGACGACGGCACGCCGAATGACACCGCCGAGTTCGTCTATTCGCGGATGGCCCGGGCCGCCATGGGCGACGAAACACTCGATGAAGTGGACACCGCCGACCTGATCGGAAAGTTTGTCCGAGTCGAGATCGAACACCGGACCGGTTCGCAGGGCGGCACGTTTGCGAACGTGAAACGCTGGATCGGCCCCGGAGAACCGTTCGAAGTGAGGAAGTCCGCTGCCGGCAACAAAACTGTCGGATCCGCGGGTGCCGCGTCGCCGGCCGGAGAAGCGCCGAAGAAGAAAACGGCCGCCGAGATCCTCGCCGAAATGAAGGCTCGGAAGGCTGCGGGGAAATGAGAGAGAAGCAGCTGCAGGATGACTGCGTGCGGTATCTCGAGGGGCGCAATATCTACCATGTCGTGACACACGGGAACGCCTTCGAGCGCCGCGGCCGGATCTGTATATCTGCTACCGGGGGCGTTTCATCGGTTGCGAGTTGAAGAAGGGGTCGGGCGACAAGCCCACCCCTTTACAACAAAAGCACCTGCGGGAGATTGAAGCAAGCGGAGGGATAGGGGTATGGCTCACGTCGCTGGATCAACTGAAAAGCCTGCTGTCCTCGATCGATTCGATGCCTTCCTGAAGCTCCGGGAAGACAAGGCGTCGATCAGTTGGGACACCTATCCGGCCGACAGGCTCCGCGCGTGGCCGAACGTCGGTCTGCCCATCCCTGAGCCCTACGTCGCCGTGGACATCGACGACGCCGAGCAGGCGGAGAAGCTGACCCGGCTGGTGACCGAGGAAGGCATCAAGTGTCAAATCATGCAGACGTCCCGCGGCAGGCACTTTTGGTTCGCGACGGCCGAACCGGTCAAGAACACGATCAAGTCGACCACCGGGATCGGCCTCGTCGCCGACTACCGCTCCTGGGGCAAGCAGTCTCAGGTATGCGTGAAATACGCCGGCAAGTGGCGGGAATGGCTGACGGATTGGGACTGGGACGAGCTCGACGAGTTGCCCAGGTGGCTTCGTCCTCTGCGCCAAACGAAATGGCGCTTTTATGAGATGGGCGAGGGCGACGGCCGGAACCAGGTGCTGTTCGAGTACCAAATTCTGCTCGCCAGCCGCGGCTACACACACGCGGAGGCCGCGGAGGTCCTGCGCCTGATCAACCAGTACGTGTTCCGCGAGCCGCTGCCGGATGACGAGCTCGCCAAAGTCTGCAGGGAAGAGGCATACCCGGAAGTCGACCGGCCGGCGCCGGGCGTCGATGTCGACGCGCCCTGGTTCACGGAAAAGGGGAAGTTTCTCCATAACGTCATGGGGGACATTCTGATCAGCGAAATGCGCATCATCAGCCGGCACGAGCGCCTGTACGTGTACAAGGACGGCTACTACCAGCCGGGGGAATACGAGATCCTGCGGGCGATGATCGAAAAATACCCGACCTCGAAGCGCAGCGAGCAGAACGAGGTGCTGAACTACATCACGATCCAGCGGCACATCGGCGACCCGCCGGTGGAGGAGTATGTCATCAACGTCAAAAACGGCCGGCTGGACCTCAGAACCGGAGAGCTTCACCCACACACGCCGGAGGCGTACGACTTCCAGCAGGTCAATGCCGTCTACGACCCCACGGTCTATTACGAGCCGATCGACCGGATGCTCATGCGGGTCTTCTGCGGGGATTATCAGCTGTTCAAGCTGTTCGAGGAAATGCTCGGGTATTGCCTGATCAAGAATTGCCGGATGCAGAAGATCTTCATCATGTTCGGCGACGGCAACAACGGAAAGTCGACGCTCCTGCGGATGATCTGCGCATTCATCGGCGAGGGGAATTATTCAACCCTTTCGCTGCAGGATCTGGAGACAACGTTCAGGCCCGCAGAATTGGAAAACAAGCTGGTCAACCTGGGTGATGACATCCCGGCAACGACGATCAAAGACTCCAGCCGGCTGAAAAGCATCTCGTCCGGGGAGCGGATCACAGTCGAACGCAAGAACAAGGACCCATTCATCCTGAAAAATTACGCAACCCTGATTTTCACCACAAACAAGATGCCACCGGTCAATGACAAGTCGTTCGGGTTTTACCGGCGTCTGATCCTGATTCCGCTGGATGCCAAATTTTCGAACACGGATCCGGACTACGACCCGGATATTTCCCAGAAGGTCGTTTCCGAAGAGGCGCGCAGCTACCTGCTGAACATGGCGGTCCGGGGCCTTCGCCGGCTGCTAAAGAAGGGCTTCACCCGGTCGGAGAAGGTGGAGAAGGCGATCCGGACCTACAAGGTTCAGAGCTCGCATGCGCTGACCTGGCTTTCGGAAAACGACATCACGGAGGAATATCTGCTTTCGAAACACACCGGGGAGCTGTACGCCGAGTTCAAAACATGGTGTGAGCAGGAGGGTGTGGAGAACATTCCCCGGCAGCAGACGTTCACGATGGACATCCAGAAAGAGTTCGATTTCATGATTTCGAAACAGGTGCGGGATCCGAAAACGGGAAAACGGTGCCGGTTTTTCATACGCTCGGGTGGAAGTGAAACGGAAACCTCAGAAATTGAAGTGACGGCGTGACAAGTACTGTCACTTCGTCACGTCGGAAAATCGGAAAAATTTCAAAAATCCGAAGTGACGACGTGACATTTTGTCACTTCACTTTTTCCGAAGTGACACGAAGTGACACCGAAGTGACAGGCTTGAACCCGCGCCAGAACTGGGAAGTTGGATTTTGTCACTTCTGTCACTTCTATTTCCTTTCTTTTACGTACGCGCACGCGCGCACGCACGCGCACGCGCGCATGTAAAAGAAATCAGCAAAAATGACGTGACGAAGTGACAAATTCGGAAAAGTCCAATACTGACGCGGTATCTGGTTGTCACTTCAAATTTGAATGGAGTGACACGAGGTGACAGCGACGTGACAAACGTTGAAAGGAGCCATTTGGAATGAGCCGTGCGGAGAAGCGAGCCTTCTACCAGCGGGTCCGTAAACTCGGCTACCGCGAGTTCTGGCAGGCCATGGACGAGCTGCACACCCGGGCGTACCAGCTGGCCGAACAGCACTATCAAGAAGCTATGGACATCGTGCTGACACCCCGGCAGAAAGCCGCCGTGGTGGCGAAGGCGGAGGAGATCCGGGAGCTTTGGGACGGGGTTTTTGAAATCAGCGTTGATGCCACGGCAGATGTCGAGAATCTGGTGGATGAGTCGGCCGCTTTCGGGATCGATTGCCGGAACGGGAGGTGCGAGTTTTGAGCATAGAGATGATGACCACCCAAAAATGCAGCCATCCATCCTGCCAGTCGCCGGCGACGCATACCTGGGCACTGGTGCCGGTGTGCCGGGGACATCATGAGGCGATTCTGGTGGAGACGGTGAAATATTATCTGTTGGGTGGGCGAACGAGACGGGTGATGTACGAGCGAATACGACACTTGACACCGTGGGGGCGATTGGATTGATCGAAAACAAACTTCGCCGCGGAACATTTCAGCATGTGGAGTCTGAGTTGTACGCCTATCATGAAACGAAAAAAGAGATTGTCCGTCTCAAGAACGAAATCCTCTATGCTTCGGCTCCACCGGATGAGAACATCGGCGGCAGCCGCGGGAACATGCCGGGCGATCCGACCGGCCGGACGGCGGTGCTACTGGTGACGCATCGGAAGATCGAGCAGCTTGAGCGGATCGTTGAAGCGATTGAGAGCGTCGTTGAACGGCTACCGGAAAAGAAAAAACGGCTTGTTCAGTTGAGATATTGGGACAAGCCTAGAACATTAACATGGGATGGGATTGCGTTGAGGTTAAATGTCAGCCGGAGGACTGCTATCAACTGGCGCGATCAAATTGTAACATCTATTGCCGAAATATTGGGATGGAGATAAAATGAAATGGAGGAAATAGCTTCTATGGAGGAATTGCTAGTGACTCCTGATCAAATGCAGTTAATTTTGCAAAGAAAGTATGAGATTGTCACAAGAAGTGAATTGCCAAATGGTTCTGGTACCCAATTTAGATTATCAAACAATGCAATAGTGAACGTATTTAAGACCGGAAAATATAACGTACAGGGTAAAAATAGTGCCGAAGTTCAAACGTATATTCAAAATAATCTCGCAAGTTTTTCTGATGAATCCGCAAGCGTAAATAAGAATGTTTTTGTAGTTTACGGGCATGATCAAAATTCAAGAAATCAACTAGAGTTACTTTTAAGACGATTTGATTTAATTCCGCTCATATTGGATCAATTGCCTTCTGGTGGACAAACCATTATTGAGAAATTAGAAGCTAATATTAGTAGAGCCCATTTTGGAATTATTTTAGCAACTGCTGATGACGAAGGGTATAGAAGAGGACATCCAGAAGAGAAAATGTTTCGGGTCCGACAAAATGTCATCTTGGAAATGGGCATGTTATTAACTCGTTTGGGGCGGGATAGAGTATTTATTCTATTGCAAGATCAGGAAAACCTTGAAAGACCTTCTGATATCCAAGGGCTCATTTACATTCCATTTAAAGAAGATCTTATCAAAGAAGCTGGTCCATTACTTGCAAGGGAACTTGAGAAACTTGGGATTATGATTCCGGCTTCAGCGCTAACATGAAATTTGCACAATTTGTGCACTTTTGGCCTTAAAATTTGTGATAAACTTGTACCATAGAAGAAAATCGATTGCCAAGAGTCCTGGTTAATCCGGGACTCTTTTCTCATATTGTCCAGCCGCCTCGCCGGGGTATGAGCCAGCCCTCTCCTCACTGGGACCGGACCGGTGCGGGGCGGCTGTCCGGGGTTATAGTCAAAAAGAAAGTCCGCAGCATTAATTGCGGACCAGGCATCTTTCTCTTTGCAATTTACCATAGTTTGTGCTGGACGTTACAGGGAGGATTGTATCTACGAATGAAGTCGGTTTCCATACTCTCGCGGATGATTTGACTTGCAACAGGGATGTAAGAGAAATAATTCGCTCTTTTTGATACACAGTCATTTGCTCCATCGCAGTATTGAAGGAAACGTTGGCGCAAATTGCTTGTTTGACCAATGTAGATTGGTTGTCCGTTTGTGTTCCGATCACTCCAAAAGGCATAGACGCCTCCATGTTCAGGAATAAAGGCTGCAGACAACTTATTAAAAACCAATGGATTCGACCAATTCATCATTCGACATTCACCTCCTTTCTTTTGCATAAATTCGACAGAATTATGTAAAAACCTTTATTTGGTGGTTTTAATGACAAACAAAACACAAGTTGCGAAGATGTCCAATCGACCGCTTCGACCATGCGCCATTCCGCTTTGCCCGAATCTTACGCGCGAGCGATATTGCGGGCAGCACGCCTACCGAAAAAAGCAGGACGAGGCGGAGCGGCAGCGCTTCTATGACCGGCATCAGCGGGATCGGAAGGCGGCTGAGTTCTACCGAACTAGGGAATGGCAGCGGCTGCGCGAAAGACGTCTGGCACTTGATCATTATCTCTGCCGGAATTGCCTCGCTGAACAGAAGCTCACCAGGGCGACAGAGGTTGACCACATCATCCCGATCAGGGTGAGGTGGGATCTCCGCCTCGAGCTGAGCAATACTCGGTCGCTGTGCCACCGGTGCCACATGAGGAAGACCGCTGAGGACCGGCGAAGGTACGAATTACCATAAACTGGTAGAAAGTCGCTTTCACGCACTAAAGCGATGGGGTGGGGGAGGGGCAAAAATTTCCAGAACGGCTCCTATGACCGCGCGCCCACCCATTCGCGCGCAAAACTCCCTTTTTGGTGTGAGCTAAAGGAGGTGGTTCCATGGGCAGGCGGGCTAAACCGGTTGAGCTGCTCGTGCTCAACGGAAAAAAGCATCTGACGAAAAAGGAGATACAGAAGCGCCGGGATGCCGAAGCGAAGCTGAAGCCGCCCGCTGACGCCGTGAAACCTCCGTCTTGGCTGACGCGGGAGGCGCGGAAAGTCTGGAAGCGGGCGATCGCCTCTCTTGATCCGCTCAAAATCGTGACAAATGCCGATGTCGAGCAGCTCGCGATGTTCTGCGACGCTGCAGCGAGGTATGCGGAGTGCAGCCGGATCATCGCGAAGGAAGGTATCGTAATCATCGGCCCGAAAGGCCCGATGCAGCACCCGGCAGCTGTGGCCCAGGCGAAGTACGCGGCGATCGTGACGAGGATCGGCTCAAAATTCGGCCTTGACCCGTCCGGCCGGGCCTCGCTCGCAATTCCAAAGGGCGACGACGAGCCGCAGGATGAATTCGAGAAGGTGTTCGGCTCGTGATCGCGACGAAACTGGACGCCGCAACGCAGTACGCCTGGGACGTCATGGAGGGGCGCCAGGTCGCCGGCAAGTGGGTCCGGCTTGCATGCGAGCGGCACCTGCGGGATCTGGAACGCGCTGGCACACAAGATTTCCCATACGTGTTCAATCCGGAGAAGGCGGAACGAGTGTTCGCCTTCTTTCGTTTTTGCCGGCATGTGAAGGGTCCGCTAGCTGGGAAGCCGGTCGAGCTTGAACCGTGGCAACGGTTCCTGCTCGGCAACCTGTTCGGATGGGTGCATATGGACACCGGATACCGCCGGTTCCGCAAGTCATATACCCAAGTGGCCAGCGGAAATGGGAAGTCGACGGTGCTTTCCGGACTCGGTCTGTACATGCTCATGGCTGACGGAGAGTTCGGTGCCGAGGTGTACGCCGCGGCGACGAAAGCCGAACAGGCCCGGATAGTGTTCAACGCCGCCAGGGTCATGGCGACCAGGAGCCCGGAGCTTCTCCGTCGGCTGGAACCGAAACGTGGGCGGATCGAGCACCCGGCGACGGAAAGCTTCTTCCGACCGCTCAGCAAAGACGACCAGCAAAAGGGCGATGGACTGGCGCCGCATTTGGCCATCATCGATGAGTATCACGCGCACCCGACATCAGAGATTTACGACGTCCTGGCACAGTCACTCGCGAAGCGCGCGCAGCCGCTTCTCTTCGTCATTACCACGGCAGGATTTGACCTTTCTTCTCCATGCTACGAGGAATACCAGTACGCCTGCAAAGTGCTGGAGGGTGACGTCGAGAACGAGGAATATTTCGCTTACATCGCCCAACTTGACGCGGACGACGATCCGAAGGACGAATGCGTCTGGATCAAGTCGAATCCGCTGGTCGCCACGACGGAATGGGGCATGCGGTCGCTCCGGGCGCAGCTGAAGGAGGCCCTGGAAGTGCCGAGCAAAATGCGGCACTTCCTCACAAAAAACATGAACATGTGGGTTGACCAGAAAGAAGACGGATACATGAACATGGCGAAGTGGCGCTCCTGTGCGGCAACGAAAGATAATCCGATACCGGACCTGACCGGCGCGCCGTGTTACATCGGCGTGGACCTATCCGCAAAGATCGACCTTTGCAGCGTGGCATTGGAATTTCCGCTCGGAAATGGCCGTTTCGCGGTCCGATCCCATTCGTTTATCCCGGAAGAGCGCTTGAGAGAGCGGATGAAAACGGACAAGCGTCCCTATGACGCATGGGTGAGGTTGGGGTGGCTCTCTGTCATACCCGGCGCCGTGGTTGACCAGGAAGCTGTTATCGAATGGATCGAAAAGCAGGTTGAAATGCACGGATGGAAAGTGCAAGAAATCTGCGGAGATCCTTGGAATGCCACACAGTTTGGCATCGAGATTCAAAGGCGAGGGTATGTTTGGGTTGAGATCATACAAGGCGTCCGGACGCTTTCCGAGCCGACGAAAGACTTCCGGGAGCGTGTCTATCGTGGTCAGATCATCCACGATGGAAGCCCGGTCCTTCAATGGGCGATGTCGAATGCTGTGGAGAAGATCGACGCGAAAGGAAACATCATGCTGGACAAGGAGAAAAGCCGTGAGAAGATCGACCCGGTGGCCGCGCTCATGAACGCGCACACGCGAGCAATCCACTACGGAAAGGAGGCCACATATGACCCGAACCGATATGCGACGGCAGAAATCCTGGAAAAACTTTGGGGCTAAGATCCTGAACCTGTTTCGGGATTCGACAGAAGTGAAAAAGGAATACAGCCTGGATGATCGGGCGTTCCTCGAATTCCTCGGCCTCCGTCCGGATGAAATCGACGTGCGCGGGGAACGTGGACTGCGGGAGGCGACGGTTTTCGCTTGCGTGAAGATCCTTTCCGAGGCGGTGGGAAAACTGCCGCTGAAGGTCTACCGGGAAACGGAGCGAGGGATTGAAAAGGCGACGGATCACTATCTGTATCCGCTGCTGAAATACCGCCCTAACCCCTACATGACCGCATCGGACATGTTCCGGGCGGTCGAGGCACAGCGGAATCTGCACGGCAATGCCTACATCGTTCCGGAGGTAATCCAGTCAGGGCCGGACCGGGGAAAAATCCGTTGGCTGTGGCCGGTTGACGCAAAGTACGTGCAGATCTGGATCGACAACCGCGGGCTTTTCGGCGCCCGAAACCGTGTCTGGTACGTGGTTACGGTGGGTGGGGAAGAGATTCGCCTTGCCCCGGACGAAATAATCCACCTTCGGGCCATGACGCTCGATGGAATCGTCGGCATGAGCCCGCTGCAGTATTTGCGCTGGCTCGTTGAGGCCGGCGCCGCGGGAACGAAGCACGTGCGGGACTTTTTCAAGCAGGGGCTACAGGTCAAGGGGCTGATCCAATATACCGGAGACTTGAACCCGGAAGCCGAAGAGGAATTCCGCCGGCGATTCGAGCGTATGGCGTCCGGCCTCAAAAATGCGCACCGGGTCGCGCTTATGCCGATCGGCTACCAGTTCCAACCGATCGAGCTAAGCATGACGGACGCGCAGTTTCTTGAGACGGCGCAACTCACCGCGCGGCAGATCGCGAACGCCTTCGGCGTGAAGATGCACCAGCTGAACGACCTTTCCCGGGCGACGCACACGAACATCGAACAGCAGCAAAAGCAGTTCTACGCGGACACGCTGCAGGCGATCCTGACCCAGTATGAACAGGAGTTCACATACAAACTATTCACACCGTCGGAGATCACCGACGGTTTTTATGTGCGCTTCAACGTTGACTCCATCGTCCGCAGCGATATCAAGACCAGGTACGAGGCGTACCGGACCGGAATCCAGGGCGGCTTCCTGAAACCCAACGAAGTTCGTGCGTGGGAGGAATTGCCGGCCGAGCCGGGAGGGGATGAGCTCTACGCCAACAGCGCCCTGGCACCGCTCACCGTGCTAAGGGATCTCGCACTTGCGAAAGGAGGTGATCGGGGTGCAGCGGGAACGGAAAACGTCGAGGGGGCGTAAATTCTGGCAGTTCCGGTCCGCGGCCGAGCCAGGCGTGGGCGAACTGCTTCTCTACGGTGAGATCGCTGACACGACGTGGTGGGGCGATGAGGTAACGCCAAAGCAGTTCTGGGATGAGTTGCAGAAGATGGGCGTCATCTCGGAACTACGGGTTTATATTAACTCACCTGGTGGTGACGTGTTTGCCGGCCAAGCCATCCTTTCGATGTTGAACCGCCATCCGGCTACGGTCACGGTTTACGTCGATGGTCTGGCGGCATCGGCAGCGTCATTGGTCGCGATGGCTGGGGACAAAATCATCATGCCGCGTAATGCCATGATGATGATCCACAATCCTTGGACGATCGCATGGGGGGACGCAAATACGTTCCGTCAGGTGGCCGACGATCTGGATAAAATCCGAGAATCCATGATCCCGGTGTACGAAGCCCGGACGGGGTTGCCGCGGGATGAAATCATTAAAATGCTCGACGACGAAAAATGGATGACTGCCGAGGAAGCGGTCGAGCTTGGATTCGCCGACGAGATCGAGGAAGCGAAACAGGTGGCCGCATCGATTGCGGGACAGCGGATCGTCGTCAACGGTGTGGAGATGGACCTGAGCAGGTTCAGAAACCCGCCGAAACTGATGCCGGTCACTCCCGAACCGCCAAAGGCGGATGGGGCGAAGCCGACCGACGACAAACTCAAACTGCTTTCGTTTGAACTGGAGCTGCTTACTGGCAGCTCTTCATCAAAAACCAAGAGGTGATTTTGAAAATGACCCGTGAAATGAGAGATCTTCAGTCAAGACTCGCAACGGCCGAGCAGAACGCACGCCTCGCTATTGGCGAAGGTCGTGTGCAGGATGCTGAAAAGCACATGGAAGAAGTCCGATCGCTCCGGAAGCAAATCGAAATGCTGGAAGAGCTGGAAGCGCAGGCGCAGCGCGAAGCAGAAAACAGCATTCCGGCCGGCGAGGAGCGCGACCGCAAGGAGCTGGAAGAGCGGTATGCGAAGGCTTTCGTGAAGGCCATTCGCCGGAAGAATCTTTCTGCTGACGATCTCGATGCCGTCGTCTCCTATCGGCGTCATATCCTGAACGTCATGCACGAAGGCGGTGTGACCACTGATCCGGACGGCGACAGCTCGCTCATCGTTCCGCAGGACATCCAAACCCGGATCAACACGATCATGCGGGAACTGAATGACCTGACGGAGTACATCCGGGTCGAGACGGTCAGCACGCTTTCCGGCAGCCGGGTGCTGGAGAAAGACGAAACCATGACGCCGCTGCAAGTGGTGGAAGAATATGGGGAAATCCAGCAGACCGACAACCCGAAATTCGTTCCGGTCACGTACAAGCTCGTGAAGCGCGCCGGGTACCTGCCGCTGACCAACGAACTGCTCCAAGACAGCGACCAAAACATCCTGGCCTACGTCACCGACTGGATCGCGCGGAAGGTTGTGGTCACGCGAAACATCCTGGTTGCCAACCTGCTGAATACGCTGACGGCTAAGACGATCGCGGATCTGGACGCCGTGAAGCGCATCCTGAACGTCGACCTGGACCCGGCCATCAGCCGCACGGCCGTCGTCATCACGAACCAAGACGGCTACAACTGGCTCGACACGCAGAAGGACAATCAGGGCCGGTATCTGCTCACGGACGACATCACGCAGCCTGGCCGGAGACTCCTGTTCGGCCGCCCGGTGGCCGTGGTGTCGAACCGGTATCTGCCGTCCCGGGAAGACACCGGCGCAGGAAAGACCTACGCTCCGATCTTCCTGGGCAACGGTCAGCAGTTCGCCGTCTGGTTTACGCGCGGCGCCTACGAGCTGGCCAGCACCCGCGAGGGCGGCGAAGCCTGGCGGCGTGACAGCACGGAGCTGCGCGTGATCACCCGCGATGATCTGAAGCAATGGGATGCGGCGGCGATGGTTCGCGGAGAAATCGATGTGACGACGGCGGTGTGAGGCGATGCGGCTCCGCACGACGAAAGGTTTCTATGACAAGAAAGCGTGCCGCTACCGCCCTACCGGGGAAGAGTTCGACGTAACGGAAGCGCGTGCAACTGAGATCCTCGCTGCTGGAGTGGCGGAAGTCGTCGAGGACTCCGCCGACTCTGCCCCGCCTGAAGAACCGGAACAGAAGTCTGTGAAGGTTCCCGCGGAAAAGCCGAAACGCCGTCCGCCGAAGGGATGATGCCCGATGCTGGACCTGATCGAGGTCAAGCTTTGGTTGCGCCTGGAGCCATCCGACACAACCGAGGATGTCCTTCTCCAGACGATCATTACTGCGGCAGAGGAATATCTGCGGAACGCGCTTATGTCCTGGATTGACCCTGCGAAAAACCCGCAGGCGAAGCTCCTCGCCATGGCGCTCATCACCGACATGTACGAGAATCGTTCGGCGGTCATCGAGGACGCGCGAAGCGCAGCGCAGGCCAGCGGACTTCGGCCGACCATTCGGGCTCTGTTGGAACAGCTCAAATACGCGTATCCGCAGATCGAGCCACCGGATTTTCCGGACGTGGATGTCGGAGCAGCGGTCGAGCTTCAGCTGGTTGCTCGCGGCGGGTCGCGTCCCTACGAATGGTCGATTATCGATGGAGAGATGCCGGACGGTCTTGAACTTGATTCAGTGACTGGAATCATCGCGGGGACGCCGACGACGGCTGGCAGAAAGGTAGTCACGGTCGAAGTAAAGGATGCAGATGGGCGCACATCCAGCCGAACGGTAGCAATTACGGTGGTGGATTCGTCGTGAAGATCGGCGATCTGAGGCACCGGGTGGAGATCGGCCGCTACACCTCCGGCAAAGATCAATTCGGCAACCCTCTGCCGAAACAGTGGCATCCTGTGGCCGCCGTCTGGGCCGCTGTGGAGGCTCTCACCGGGCGCCTTCGCTTCGAATCAATGCAGACGGCGGAGCAGTCCGACCATCGCGTGACGATCCGCTGGCGCCGCGGGATCGAGCCGGGGATGATTGTTCACCACGACGGCCGTGAGTTCACTGTTCAAGCTGTTCTGGACCGGGATGGTCGCCGCCGCTGGCTGACGTTGCTCTGTAAGGAGGTGCGCCCGGCATGAGGATGAAGGTCCGAGTGAAAGGCATGGAGGAAATCAGCACGCACCTGAACATGATGCCGCGGGAAGTGTCGGGCGCGCATCTTCGGGGGGCGGCACTGGAAGGCGCCGAGGTGATACGGGCTGAGGCCGAAAAGAACGCGCGGGAACGGAAGGTCACCGGGACGCTTGCCGGCGACATCCACGCCGAGATCGCGAAAGAGAGCGTCGGCAGCCGCGTGGTCGTCCAGATCGGCCCGGGCAAAAAAGGCTGGTACGGTCGCCTCGTGGAGATGGGGCACGCCATCGTGCGCGGTACCCGGAAGGCAGACAGGAAGATCATCGGCCATGTTCCGCCGCATCCGTGGCTCCGGCCGGCGCTGGACGCGAAAAAGCATGAGGCTCAGGAAGTGATGATCCGGGCCTTCCGCCGGAGGCTGAAGCTGAAATGAACGTCTCGCCCCGGGAAGCCGTATATGCGCACCTCATGTCCGACCCGAACATCACCGCACTGGTCGGCGACCGAATCTACCACCAAACGCCGGACTTGGACGCCGCGTATCCGCTGATCGTGCTCAACACCATCTCAAACGTAAACCGCCGGGACCTCTCGTCGGTTTTTGCGTGCGACACGCGGATCCAGATCACGATCATGGCCGACACGCTCAAAGAGGCGGAGACCATTTTAGCTACCGTTCGGGCCAGCCTGGATGGTTACAACGGAATGATGGCCGGGCACCTACCGGTGCTCGCTTGCCTCGTGGACAACTTTTCGCCTGATTACCTCGAGGACGTGGGGCAGACGCATTACCACGTCGACGTGATTATCACGCACAAAGGAGTGTTGTAAAATGGCCGAAACGACCGGTCTGCGAACGAAATTTTACCGCAGCGAAGACGGTTCTACGTTTACGCAGATTGCGCAGGTCGCCTCGATCACGCCGCCACAGCCGGAACGCGAGGTGGCCGAGGTCGACGAGCTCGATCCTCCCGGGGACGTTCGGAAGAAACTTCCGGGCATCATCGACCCGGGCGAAGTGACGGTGACGCTGAACTTCGATCCGACGAACACCGGACACCTGGCTCTCGAGCAGGATTTCCGGGATGGCCAGGCTCGACAGTACCGCATCAAGCTGCCTAATGGTTGGGGCTGGACATTCCAGGGCATCGTGACCTCCTACGCGCCGCAAGAAATCGCCTCCGGCGACGTGGTGCAGGCGGAAGTCACGATCACGCTGTCCGGCGTGTATCAATTCGGGGAAATCACGGACTGATGTGAGGAGGACAGAACGTGAGCAAATTTCTGACTCGCGACGCAATCCTGAAAGCTCAGGACCTGCCGACTGAAGAAGTCGAAGTCCCCGAATGGGGCGGTGTCGTCCGCGTCCGCGGTCTCACCGGCGCCGAGCGTGACGCATTCGAACAGTCGATCGTTGAGCAACGCGGGAAAAACACTCGCATGAATCTTCGAAACATCCGGGCGAAGCTCGTGGCTCTGACGGTCGTGGACGAGGAAGGGAACCGGATCTTTACCGACGAAGACGCCGAAGCGCTCGGCAAGAAGTCGGCGGCCGCGCTCGATCGTGTTTTCGCAGTGGCGCAGCGGCTGTCCGGTCTTCGGCCTGAAGACGTCGAAGAGCTCGCGGGAAACTGAGGGCGAACCCGGCCCGCCGGTTCTATTTTCGTCTCGCCCTTGCACTTGGGATGACCGTCCAGGAGTTGCTTTCCCGTGTCAGTAGCCGGGAGCTGGCGGAGTGGATGGCCTTCTATCAGCTCGAACCGTGGGGAACAGAGACGGAGGACTGGCGGGCCGGACTCATCGCGTCGACAGTCGCGAATGCGAACCGTGACCAGAAGCGTCGCCGCAGGCCATACGAGCCGCAGGACTTCATGCCGAGGAGGGATGTTCGACCGAAGGAAACAGAGGAGCAACCCGTCGAGGACCAAATCGCAATCGTGGAAATGTGGGCAAGGATTCTTTCAGCAGCAAATCAAGAAGGCGGCCGGTGATTCGGCCGCCTTTCAATCATTTTTCTGTTTCGGCAGGTGCCGAGGTAACCGATACGCTTTTTGGGGCACGAAGCCCGAAATAGGCTAGGATCGCGAAGATGATTCCGAGGAAAAACCCAATCACTCCGGCCGCTCCGGTCAGGAGTGTTGTTCCGATAGCGCCGCCGATAGCAGCTCCCGCCTGCTCGGCTTCGTTCGCTGATGTATTGATCGCATCTGCTGTGGTGCTGGCGCCCATTACGAAGGCGCTGATCGGGAGCAGGAAGCAGAGGATACATAACACGAGCCAAACCCGTCCCCAGGCACGGCTCTTTCCCGTTCCTGCCCAATAACCGACTAGGAGCCAGCCGACAAACAGAGCCCATACCTGAGGGGACGCTGCGAACATGGAAACCACGAAGTAGAAAGCCAGTCCGCTGAGGAAACCGCCGACGATGGCCGGGAACCAGCGGATTTTCTTCATACATATCCGCTCCTTTGCAAAATTTTCCGCAATTCGATCATAACCGAGGTGGCTAGAAATGGCAACGGTAGGCGCTTTCAATGTCGCCCTGATCGCTTCGACAGGGCGCTTTGTTTCGGCAATCAGCAAGGCCGACCGCCGGTGGAACAACTTCGCGAGGAACATCCAGCGCCAATCCCGGTCCATGCCAGAGGCGATCCGGAAAGTCACCCCGGTCGCCCTTACGATGGCGCGGGTGGTGACGCGGGCAACCGCAGTTGCTGGTGCAGCCCTGACCGGTATGGGAGCTGTCGGGGTGAAGATGGCGGCAAACTTTGAACAGAGCCAGATCGCCTTCACGACGCTTCTTGGATCGGCTGAAGAGGCGTCTCGTTTTTTGCGTGAACTCGAAATCCAAGCCCGCCGGACGCCATTCGGAATGGCTGAATTGCAACAGGCCTCCCGTCAGTTGCTCGCCTACGGCTTCACGGCTGATCGCGTGCTCGAAATGATCACGCCGATCGGCGACGCAGTTGCGGCGATGGGCGGCGGCTCGCAGATGTTTGAGTCCGTCATCCGAGCGCTCGGGCAGATTCGCGCAAAGGGAAAGCTCGCCTCGCAAGAAATGCTCCAGCTCACCGAGCAGGGTATTCCGGCGTGGGAATTTCTCGCCGAGGCGATCGGCGTGACCGTCCCGGAAGCGATGGAGAAGGTCTTGAAGGGGGCCGTCAGCTCGACAGTTGCGATAGACGCTGTGCTGCGCGGCATGATCCGGAAATTCGGCGGCGCCATGGAGGCGCAGTCGAAAACCATGCTCGGGCAATGGGAGCAGCTGAAAGACGCCATGACCACCATCACCCGCGGCATGGGTCAGGACATCATCCGGATTTTCGGCCTCGCATCGGCGATGGAAAAGCTGAACGCGGCGATTGGTCGATTCGCCGATCTCGTGAGCCGTGAAGGGTTCCTCGGCGCTCTTCGTCGCGCCTTCCCGCCGTGGGTGCAGCCGATCATCATCGGAATCGCCGGCGCGATCGGTGGCGCGCTCGTGCCGGTCATTGTCGGCATGCTAATCCCGGCGCTGAAAAAACTGCGGATGAGCCTGGTTGCGACGATGCGGCCGTTGCTCCCATGGATGGTGATCGGGGCGGCTGTCGCGGCGACCGCGCTCCTGATCGCGAGGTACTGGAACCAACTCGGTGATATTGCGCGCCGGGTGTGGTCCGGGATCGCCGCGATCGTTCTCTATGCCGTTTCGCTCATTGTGCGCGGGACGGGGGCGATCATCGGCGCCATTTCTGTTTTCGTTCCGGCCCTCCGCGGTGTCTCCCAGGCTCTAACCGACATGGCGAACCGCCTGAAGTCCATGGCTGCGCAGTCCATGGCGGCCGCAAAGACGTCCGCCTCCGGAAGCACGGCTGTCGCTCAGTCTGCGCAGCAGGTGGCGACTACGGCGCAGAAGGCCGCGGAGGCACAGCAGGGGCTTGGGGAATCGGTAGAAGAGGCTGCGAAAGCGGCTCAGAGCAATTTGCAATCTTTCGACGAAGTGCATTCGATACAGGAAGAGATGGCCGATTCTCCCGCAACACTGGAGCTCGCTGACCTTGAGATCGGGGATCTGCCTGGCGTGGCCGGTCTCGGGAACGCATTCGCGGATCTGGCGGACGAAGTGGATTCGGGAACCGGGCGGATCGCTCAGGCGTGGCAGAATACGGTGGATGCAATTTCTGGTGCATGGGAGCGTCTAAAGGCGGGAGCTTTATCCACGTTTCCGTGGCTCTCGAATGTAGTCGACGGTTTCGCTAGGGCCGCGGACTGGGTGCGCAGCAACTGGTCGACCGTCGGTCCGGTCATGGAAACCGTCGCCGGCGTGCTGGCTGTGGTCGGCCTGGCCATTTTGGCCATCACAAGCCCGATCGGGGCGGTTGTGGCCGCCGCGACAATCCTCGTTACTATCGCGACACTCATCATCGCCAACTGGGATGAGGTTGGAGCGTTTCTGAAGAATCTCTGGGAAAGGATTAAACCCTTCCTCATCTCGATCTGGGAAGTAATTAAGGATGCAGCCATTACCATTTGGGATGGCCTTGTTGCGACGGGGAAGGCAATTTGGAACGGATTGAAAACGTTCTGGGCTAACTGGGGTGACACCATTCTCGCTCTGCTCGGTGGTGTGTGGCGGCAGATCGGCATCATCATTGAGACTGCGATCAACTTGGTGAAGAACATCATCGGCCTTGTCTTGGCGCTGATTCGCGGCGACTGGGAAGCCGCATGGAACCATGTGAAGGCCATCGGACAGACGGTCTGGAACTTCCTCGTTGCGACTTGGGAGAATATCCGGGCCACGGCCGTAGCTGTGTGGCAGTCGATTAAGGATAATATTCAAGCTGCATGGACGTGGATCCAAAATGTCACGAAAGCCATCTGGAACGCGATTGTTGGATGGCTCACAGGACTTTGGGAAGGAATCAGGTCCGCTGTATCAAACACTTGGCAAAATTTTCGGGATACGATTTCAGAAAGGTGGAGCAACATCAAAACGAACACCGAAACAATTTGGAGCAAAACGAAACAATGGCTGAGTAATACATGGGACGCAATATCCTCAACTGCCTCCACCACATGGGGGTGGATCCGGGACAGAATTTCAGCACAGGCAAAAGAGAATACCGCCCAAATCGAGGCGAGCTGGAATAAGCTATCCGATATATTGTCGCGGATCTGGGAGCGCATTCGAGACCTGGCCGGTCAAATCTGGGATGGAATTGTGAGTCGGATCAAATCGGCAGTAAATGTCATTATTGGTGCCATCAACAAGTTTATCGACGGCCTGAATTCTCTCAAAATTACCGTACCAGAGATTAACATTCCGTTCGTTGGGACGGTTGGAGGTTTTACGATTGGTTTGCCTCCGATCCCGAAAATCCCGATGCTGGCGAGGGGCGCTCAGGTATTCGGGCCTACGCTCGCCATGATCGGCGAGGGCTCACGCCCCGAGGCAGTTGTCCCGTTGCCGCCGGGCGTCCGGGACCTCGGGGACATGGTCCCGAGCGAAGAATCGCTGGCCCGAGCGATCTATCAGGCATTCGTGACAGCGTTGCGCGTCACGCAATCGTCCGGAGCGCAGTCCGGTGCGGATCGTGAGATCGTGCTCAAGGTAGGGACACGCGAGTTTGCGCGCGCTATTCTGCCCGAGATCATCGCAGAAGGTCAGCGGCAGGGTCTTCAACTCGTCGTCCGGCCGCAAGGGATGTGATGAAGTATGGCAATCATCAAAATTGCAGGTGTTCAAGTGGCGCGCCCCGCCGAGGTTAAGGTGGGGCGCTTTGACATTACGAAGGCTTCCCGGACGGCATCTGGCCGCATGGTGATGGAGGTTATCCGCCCGGGCGTCCGGCGGGTGGATGTTGTCTGGAGTTATCTGCCTGACACTGACCTGCAGACAATTCTCGACTTGCTGGCAGCGAACAAGCCTTTTTTCAGCTTCGAGTACCCGGATGCTGGCGGCCAGAAGACGATGACGTGCTACGTCGGCGACATTACGACGTCGCTCTGGCATACGCGAGGCGGCGTTCGGTACTGGGACGAGGTTTCGATCCCGTTCATTGAGCAGTGACAGGAGGGAGGACCATGGCACGAGTGAGCATTCCGAGGCAGCAAGTATCCGATGCCGGGCTGATTCCGGCCTATTCGCCGGCGGCCGAAGACGGGCACAGCGTTGAGAATTCGACGGGAAAGATCGTGCTTCACATTTGCAACACGAACGAGGAGGAGGTCACGGTCACGATCCGCTCCGGATACACCGTGGGTGGTTTGAAACTTCAGGACCGGCAGGTGGTCGTTCCGCCGGCCGCATGCGTCTTCATCGGCCCGCTCGATCCGCAGGTGTACAACCAACCCGGCACTTCGCAGGTCTGGATCGATTATTCTCGGGCCGAGAGCGTGGACGTGGCAGCGCTTCTCATCACGTGAGGTGATTGACGTGTATCCCGTGACACAGGGTTTCATGGAGCGGATGCGGGCGGACAAGCGTCAGGTCGACGTCCGCGTGACCATCGACTACACGAACTGGGAGATCGATCAGAGCATCCAGATAGATGCCTCCGAACAGACCAATGTCAGCTATCCACGGCAGGTGGCCGACGGGGTGCTGGAAACGACTCATAAATGGGCTTCGCTCGACGGTTCGTGGACGCTCGATGGATCCTACCATCTTGCCCCGGAGCCGGAGGACCTGAGCCGCTACCAGTTCGGCTGGTGGGGCCAGCAACTGGCCGGGGTGGACGGCGCCTTCGCCGCGCCGTATCCGCGCCTGATTATTACGCATCTTCCCCGGCCGATTCATTTTCTCCGGGTCGTCGGCAACACGGCGCGGGAAGAATGGCCTGTAGACTTCCGGGTCGATCTGTACGCGGAAAACGGGACGTTACTCCGCTCCGAAGTGGTCACGGGAAATAGCTCTGTGGACTGGCTGCTGGTTCTTCCGGTGCCGGTTCTGGACGTCGCCCGGCAGGAGCTGACCATCACCCGCTGGAGTCATCCCGGACGGCAGGCGAAGATCATTGAGTTTTTCACATCGATCCAGGAGACCTATTACCGCGGCGACGTGGTCGAGGTGCGGATGATCGAGGAACGCGAGGTATCGCAGGGCAGTCTTCCGGTCGGAAACATCAGTGCGAATGAAATCAGCATCCGACTGGCAAACGAAGGCGGAAAATTCGACGTGACGAACGACCAGTCTCCGCTTTGGCGCCTGCTCAAACCGAACCGCCGCATCCGGGTTTGGCTCGGCTCCGAAGACGAATGGGTGCCGCTCGGCACATTCTGGTCGCTGGACTGGGACAGCCCGGACGACGCGCTGGAGGCGATCGTGACGGCGCGGGATCGGCTCGAATTGCTTCGGAAAATCACGTATCAGTCCAGTGCGATCCAGCAGAATGTGAGCCTCTACACACTGGCCGAACAGGTACTGGTGGATGCCGGGCTAAAGTCGGGCGAATACGCCATCGACCCGGCACTCCAGTCCATCATCATCCCGTGGGCGTGGCTCTCGCCCACGTCGCACCGAGAGGCGTTGCGGATCATCGCTGAGGCCGGGCTGGCCGTCGTGTACGCAGACCGTGACGGCGTGATTCGGGTCGAGAGCATATCCAGCGTCCCCCCCACTCCGGTCGCGGAGATCACGGCTGACGACTATTTCCCGCCGCTCTCCGCCCCGTCGAGACAGGACCAAGTGGCGAATGAGGTCGTCGTGACGACTCAGCCGCTTCGTCCGGCCGACGCTCCACAGGAAGTCTACCGGTCCATGACGCCGATAAATGTGCCGGCCGGGCAGACTGTCGTCGTGACGGTGCAGTACATGCAGACGCCGGTGATCAACGCAGCGGCCTCGCTGATTAGCCCGCCGACGGGCGTGAGCATCACTGAGGTGACGTATTACGCCTGGGGAGCAGAGGTCTCCATCCGGAACACGTCTAGCGCACCGGCAGACGTGACGCTCGTCGTCACCGGCAAACCCCTCAGCGTGCAGGGCGGGGAGCAGGTCATCGCCCGGGATCAGACCAGCATCATCGAAAATGGCGTCCTCCGGTACGAATACCCGGCCAACCCGCTCGTGCAGACGCTCGTGCAGGCGCAGGCAATTGCGACGGCACTACTGACCGGTGCCAAAGACCCGCGCCGCGACATCGAAGTCGAATGGCGCGGGAATCCGGCTGTAGAGCTTGGGGACAAGGTGAAAGTAGTTGGACAGGATGTGCACGTCATCAGGCAGGAAATCACGTGGGCAGGAGCGATGACAGCCAGACTCACAGGCAGGAGGGTGACATGACATGCCGTGGCAGACACCGAAAACGAACTGGGCGTCGGCGGATGTGCCGGCGCCCAGTGACTTCAACCGGATCGAGGGCAATGCGGCAGAGCTGAAATCGGCCATTGGCACCCACAAATTCGCCCCCGTCCTCGATCACCCGGACGGAAGCGTGACGGATGCCAAGATTGGCAGCCGCACGATCAACGACACGTCAGTGCCGTCGGGGAACACCGGGACGCTGACCTCGCTGCTTGGCTGGCTTGCATACATGATCAAGGCCATCACCGGGAAATCGAGCTGGCGCACGGTACCGGCGACGACGCTTGAGGCGGCCGCGGCGCATATCAGCAACACGAATAACCCACACGCTGTCACAAAAGCACAAGTCGGTCTCGGCAGCGTGGATAACTACCCGACCGCATCGCAAGCCGAAGCGGAGGCAGGAACGGCCGCGAACAGGTTTATGACGCCGCAACGGACGAAGCAGTACGTGGATACCAGGTTACAAAACGGACTTACGCTTCGGGAGCACAACGGGACCGTGGAAAGATGGAATCAGCAGAAAGGGGAGTGGGAGCCGGTGGCAGCGGTTTTCCCGGTCGGTCGGCTACGCGGGGCGACTTTGAGCCTAACCAGTGAACAAAACAATGCATATTATACGGTTCTCGATATTTCGGGGGTCAGTGGGCGCCTCGAATTTGTACGGGCCCAAGTCTCGAACAACGGCCCCGGCTATGTCTTTTACATGAGGGTCACGGTTGACGGAAAATCGGACGAATTTTCTGCTCAATCCAACACGACGGCGAACATGTCTCTTGATTACTTGGTTCGTCCATATGGAAGCGCCAACAACCTAGTCGGCGACGTCTCAGATCCTATTTATTTTCAAAATTCGGTAAAAGTCGAGATCAAGAAAACAAACGCCGTGCTTAGTGCAACGGTACGCTACAGGCTCGCCGCGGGCACACCATGACCATGACGGAGGGGAAGGGTATGGCAGTCACGACCAAAATTATCGAAGAAAACGGGAAGCAGTATCGTGTGACTGAAGATCCGGAAACAGGCCTTTATATCAAAGAATGCCTTGACGAGGGAATCCCGCCGATGCCGGAACCTGATCCGCTCTCCGACCCCATAACCCAGTTGCAGCTGGCAGTGGCCGAGCTCGCGGAAGCAATCGAAGCAGACAAGACCGCCATCCATCTCGCCCTCGCCGAGCTGGCCGAGATAATCGCGGGAGGTGACGAGTGACGTGGCAAAAATCTACTACGATTTGATCAAAAAGGGACTGCGCACCATCGACGACGTGCCGCTGCGGTGGCGCGCCGAGGTGCAGACCATGCTGGATGCAGACACGAACACGGGCTCCGCATAAGCGGGGCCTTTTCATTTGGGGGTGGTTTTGTGGAGGGAGATGTGCTCAAATATTTCCTCACGCAAGGACCGTTCGCGGTTCTTTTCGTTTGGCTGCTGATCTACGTGATGAAGACCAACCGCGAGCGCGAAAACCGACTTCAGGCGCTTTTGGACAAGTTTTCGGAGAAATACGATGTGATTATTTCCGAAATCCGAGACATCAAAAATATGATCGAGAGGGATGGTTGAAATGGAAACCATCGCTACGGACATTCTTTCACTCGCCGCCGTTGTCGCGGCATACGTCGGCGTCGTGAAGGCATACGGCATCGATCCAAAGCACAGCCACGTCATCGCCCTGGCGATCGCGGCTATTTTTGTTTTGGTGCCGGAATTCATTCAGCAGAAGCTGTTGTTGATCTCTGTGATTGGTTTGACGGCGTCCGGGGCCTACCAATACGTGAAGAAGCGGGAAGGTGGTGGAAATGGCGCGGGGAATTGATTGCGCAATACCGTTGACGCTTGAAAAAGCCCGTGCCATCCGTGCTGCCGGGTATGAATTCGTCGCCCGGTATTTGGTGCCGGAGCGCTATGCCTGGAAACGCCTCACCCGGGCGGAAGCGGAAGCGATCACGGTGGCCGGCATGAAGATCGTGTCGGTGTTCGAGACGGCTGCGAACCGACCGGCCGGCGGTGCTGCAGCGGGCGCCGTGGACGGCGCAGAGGCACTTAAAGAAGCGAAAGCCATCGGTCAGCCGATCGGGACCGCGATCTATTTCGCCGTGGACTACGACGCCCAGCCGCGGGATTACGATGCCATCGAGGAGTACCTGCGGTCGGCGGCATACGCGATCCCCGGGTACCATGTGGGCGTCTACGGCTCGTATGCCGTCGTGGAGGAAATGGCCCGACGGGGAGCGGCGCAGCATTTCTGGCAGACCTACGCCTGGAGCCGCGGGCGGAAGTCGAGCTATGCGAACATCTGGCAGCACAAAAACGGCGTGACGCTGGCCGGCCACACCGTCGATTTGAACGAGTCTTACGGCGGCGAGGGCTGGTGGGATACGAGGCAGGAGGTGAAGCCGAAAATGGACCAGAAGGACGCTGAGAAGATCATCAAAATCCTGCAAGCTCACTACGGTGTGGTGGCCGAGCTGGCCGGAGCGAAGGTTGCCAACCAAATCACGGAATTTCGCCGGCTCGCAAACGAGATCCGTAAGGTGGCCGGACTGCCGTTACAATGACGAAACCCCGCCTGGCCGTGTGGCTGGGCGGGGTGTTTTTTATTGACGAATATAGTCTAAAATTGCTATATTTTAGGTGTCCGATAGGACGGCCTCACGTGCAGGAAGCACCGCCGTGGGGCATTAGCATTATAAGGGGGATAATAGGATGAAGAAGTTATTCTGTATCATCGTCACTATTGTTTTCTTACTGACCGGCTGTGCCGAGTCCACAATTGAAAGAGTTGACACAAGCACAAACAGTCAACCAAATACTGGTGCTTCAACAAGCGGTGCATCAAGTAATCAGACAGCTACTGAGACGGCCTCCACTGCGCAGGCGAGCAATAAAAATGCGCCTGAGATATTCCAAGTGGGCGACACGGTTAAATTTGACAATTTACAAATTACATTGAACGGTGTCAGGGAAGTCAAAGAGACCGAGTTTTTATCGCCCGATAACGACAAATATCTTGTGATTGATCTAACCATCGAGAATGTTGGGAGCGAATCAGAAATTGTATCCACTCTCATGCAGATGGAACTGATGGACGCTGACAGTTTCTCATATTCACCAACGATTTATCTCGACGCCAAAGGCTCGGTGGATGGAGAAATTGCCCCTGGTCGCAAACAGCGTGGCGAAGTGGCGTTCGATGTGCCGGACTCTGATTACTATGAATTTATTTTTTCCGATCCGTTCACGACAGGACAAGCCATCTGGCGGATCGAAAACAATGACATTGTACAATAAGCAAAATCCCCCGTATGCGGAAGCACCGCTGCGGGGGAATTTTTCTGACCAAAATCTGACCAAAATTTTGTGAAATAATATGGAATGATATGAAAAGAGAAAACAAAGAAAGCCCGATTTTACGGGCTTTTTGATTTATTATGAATATATATAATAGGTATAAATAATAAAGTTCGAGATGGAAGGTTCGATCGGATAATCTTCCGGTGTGCGGTGATAAAAAGGCAGCTGGGATAACCCGGCTGCCTTTTTGGTTTGAGAACCCTTTTTTATCGCGGATGGGTGCTGGAGCCGGATCCGCACGAACGCCGGCAAAAAATGGCCAGTCGCGGAGGACAACCCGTTCCGGACCGCCATACACTGTATCAGACAGGCCGGCGGGGGCCGGCGGCCCCGCGGCGGACAAGCCGGCGCCCGGGAAAGCCGACGGTCCCCGCCGGTCTGGTTCAGCGGTCGGAAGGGAGGCCGGTCAACCGATGATCGACTGGAAACGAAAGCTCGCCAGCCGGAAATTCTGGGCCCTCGTGGTTGCCGTTGTCACCAGCGCCCTCGTGCTGGCCGGCGCCGGCGAGGACACCATCGTGAAAGTGACCGCCCTGGTCACGTCGGTGGGCGCCGTGATCGCCTATATTTTGGCCGAAGCGCAGGTGGACTGCAAAAACGGTAACGGCAACGGCTACGGAAACGGCATCGGAAACGGCGATGCCAGCGGTCATGCCGGCCGCCATGAGGGCAACGGCCCAAATGGCAGCGGCAGCGGCGGGAAGGAATCCGGAAAAAGGAGCGGCGGACGATGAAGGCCGCCGATTTCATTGCCCGCGTCGCGCCCGTCGCCGTCCGGCTCCGCCTGGAAGGTTCGCCGATTTTTCCGTCCCTCCGGATCGCCCAGGCGGCCCACGAAACCGGATGGACCCTGCACGAATGGAACAATCTCGTCGGCCTGAAGGCGGGCAGCGGCAAGCCGACGCCGTACTGGGACGGGACCGTCAAAGTGACGCGGACGTGGGAAGTGATCGGCGGCCAGCGTGTCGAAACGGCGGCCAGCTGGCGCGCATACAAGTCCATCGAGGACTGTTTCCGCGACCAGGACCTGCTGTTTGCCGGCAGCCGCTACGCGCGGGTACGGGCGGCCCGGACGCCGGAGGAACAGGCGGACATGCTCCAGGCGTGCGGCTATGCGACGGATCCCCGGTATGCGGAAAAATTGAAGGCTGTCATGGCCGCGTACAACCTCGTCCAATACGACAGGGAGGCGTTGAGGATGCAGGAAGTGATCAAGTCGATGGAAGAGCGGCTGAAGCGCCTCGAGGAAAAAGCCGGCGAACTGGAAAAACGGCTGAACCCCGTTCCGGCGCCGGCCTGGTTCGTGGCGGAATTCGGCAGTGCGGACCTCGGCGGGCTCATCCGCGAACCCGCCCTCATTCCCGAAGCCTGGCGCGCGCTGGCCGTGGCGCTCCGGGCGCAGAGGAAGGCTTGAGGCACGAGGAAGCCCCGGCGGCTTTGCCGCCGGGGCTTTGTTTCGATTCGCGGCCGGCGTGCGGCGCCGTTCAGAACAGCAGCGGGTCCGACCGGATGATGGCCAGCGTTGTCAGCACATAGGCCATCGGCGGCACGAAGGAGATCAGGCCCAGGACGAGGCCCGCCTTCGCGTGGCGATGGCGGCGCAGATTGACACTGCCCAGGATGACGGCCGCGATGCCGAGCAGGATGCCGAAAACCGCGAACAGGAGCGACACGTTGAACACGAGGGCAAAAATGCCGAACACCATGGCCGCCTGGCTGGGGGCGTGGTGCCCGACGTTTCCGGCGCGTTCCGGCGGTTCGCCGGCTGGCTCGCCGTCCGGATTGGCGGCCGGACAAACATCCGCAGGGACCGGCACGTCCCGTTCCATCATCATTCCCCCGAACGCTGAAGTGAGTCGCTTTCATTGTACCATGCCGTCGCATAATTTTGCAGATTCGGCAAAAGCTACGAATGATGCAACCACGGATGAGACGAAGCAATGAGAGGTGTGGCGGCATGAAACGGATTTCGCAAGGCGGAGGGACGGGCGTGCGGCGATGGCGGCGGCTGCGGCGGGCGGCCGTTGCCGGGTTCATGGCGGTCCTCGTCCTGCTTGCCGGCTGCGCCGGCGACCGGAACGCCGGGGGACCCGGCCGGACCGAAAACGGCGCGAATGCCGGCGAAGGGACGGGCACCGTCCGGTCGCAAGCGGACGATGCCACCGACCGGTTCCGCCTCCGCTCGCTCGACGCCGGAGAAGACGGCGGCGAGACGGACCGGCAGGAGGACGGCATCATCCGGCTGCTCTACCGAAACGGGCAGCCGTACGTGCCGGTCGGCGAACTCGCCAGAGAGCTGGAGTTCAAGACGAGCCGCGATCCGGAGACGGGCCAGCTGCGCATCGGCGACAACGACGTGGCCTTCGAACTGAAGGCCGGGTCGACGGAAGCTTCCCGCTTCGGCGATCCGGTGAAGCTGGACGGACCGGCGATCGACATCAACGGCGAGCTGTACATTCCTCTCGTGACGGTCCGGACGCTCTTCTCCGGCGTGTTCGACTATGAAATCGACGGCGGCGCCATGCGGCTGAAACCCCAGGAAGAGCCAACCGGCGGGGATGATCTGCCGGATTTCCGCGACGACCCGAACGATCCGTCCGCGAAACGGACCGGGGCCAAACCGACTTCCGCGGCGCCGGCGGACATGCCCGCCGGCGCCGCGCTGAAGGACATCGACGTCGATGCCCTGATCAAGACGGCCCACCAATACATCGGCGTCCCGTACGTATTCGGCGCCAAACCGTACCCGCAGTCCAAAGTGTTCGACTGCTCGTCCTTCGTCCAGTACGTGTTCGGCAAGTACGGCGTCAAGCTGCCCCGTTCCAGCCGCAAGCAGGCGCAGGTGGGCCAGCCCGTCAGCCGCACGTCGCTCCGCAAGGGGGATCTGCTGTTCTTCTACCTGCCCGGCCGGTACAAATCGAACGACATCGTCGGCCACGTGGGCATCTACATCGGCAACGGCAAAATGATCCATTCGTCCAACAAGCCGAAGGACGGCGTGCAGGTGACCGACATCAACAAGCCGTTCTGGAAAAAGACCTATTTGAGCGCGCGCAGGGTGGTGTATTGACGGCCGGAACCGAAAACGGCTCCCGCGAACCGGCATTCGCGGGAGCCGTTTTTTCGTCCGGATGTCCGCCGTTTCCGGGCGTCGGCCGGTTTTCGGCGGGCATCCTCACACGAAAATGGTTACGATGGCCAGGTCCGTTCGTCTGGACAGGTCCACAAAGTCGTTCCGGATCTTCACCAGGGGCCGGAACGGGTCGTGCGGGTTGTTCATGATGATCGTGCCCGTCTGTCCGTCCTTGAACAGGATCCGCTTGCCGATGAAGTTCGGGATCATGTTCCGGATGAACGTATGGACGATGACCGGATCCAGCTCGGAAAAGCTGAGCCGCTGCAGCTCCTGCAGCACGTAGAGCAGGTCGCGCTTTTTCCGGTAGGCGCGGGGCGAGATCATGGCGCTGTACACGTCCGCCACCGCCACGATCCGGGCGTACGGGTGGATGTCGTCTCCCCGCAGGCCCTGGGGATAGCCGGATCCGTCCAGCCGCTCGTGATGCTGCAGGGCCACCAGGCCGAATTCGGGCCGCTCGGGCATCGAGCGGTTCAGGATGTGGTAGCCGTAGACGGTGTGGTTTTTGACCTTCTCAAACTCCTCTTCCGTCAGGCTGGCCGGTTTGTTGAGAATGGCGGGGTCGATTTTGCTCTTGCCGATGTCGTGGAGGTAGCCGGCTTTCGCAATGAGGCGGGCTTCCTCTTCCTCCTTGCCGAGCCAGCGGGCCAGGGTGTAGGAAATCATGCCGACCTGCACGCTGTGCTGGAACGTATACTCGTCCTGGTTGTTCAGCAGCAGCAGCACGCTGACGAAGTCGGATTCCTTGCGGAGGTTTTCGATGAGCGGTTCAAAATCGCTCGTGACTTCGGACTCTTCGATCGAGCCGTCGTTGTTGACGCGCAGGTAATAGTCTTTCATGCCCTTGACGGCGCTTTCAAAACGGGGCCCCGCTTGTTCCACGATCTGCTTCGCCTGCGGAGGCGGCGTATAATCGTCGTCTTCCGGCTGCCGATAGTCGATCTCCACGTATTCGATCCGATGGTTCCGCAATTTGACGATGTCTTCGGACGTGAGGATCTTGTTCTTGGGCAGCACGAACAGGCCGTAGGGATTGAACACATCGCTCAGCAGACGGTCCCCCACCTGCAGATCATAGACATGGACTCTCACATTCCAGGCCTCCTTGACACCGGGATGCTACCCATATAATAGCAACATGCTTCGACGATTGACAACACGTGTCGAACCTTGTTTCAAACTCCGCCTGAAGAAATCCGCCGACTTATTGTATAATGGGCCTTGAGACGAATCGGGAAAAAAGCCGGGGGGAACCTCTGTTGACGGGGGCCTTGCAACGACTGATCCTGCTGCACACGAACGATCTGCACAGCTGTTTCGAGAACATGCCGAAGCTGGCGGCCGCCATCCGGCGATACCGGGCCGCGGAGCCGCCGGACGCCATTCTTGTCGTGGATTGCGGCGACCATATGGACCGCATGCGAAGCGAAACGGAAGGCACGGAAGGGGCCGCCAACGTGGCGGTGCTGAACGCGATCGGCTGCGAGGCGTTTCTTCCCGGCAACAATGAAGGCCTCACGTTCACCCGGCCGCAGCTCGACCGCATGTTTTCGTCCGCCCGATACGCCGTTCTCGGGACGAATCTCGCCAGCCGGACGGGAACCCCGCCGGCTTGGCTGAAGCGGACCCTCGTCCTGGAGAAGGCCGGACGGAAAGTCGGGCTCGTCGGCGTCACCGCCCCCTACAACGATTTTTACGGTCCGCTCGGCTGGCATGCGGAAGATCCTTTCGCATCCGTCGAGCAGGCCGTCCGGGAGCTGCGCGGCGAAACGGATCTCGTCATCGTCCTGTCCCACGTCGGCCTCCGGTTCGACCGCGAACTGGCCGCTCGCGTGCCGGACGTCGACTGCATCGTCGGCGGCCATACCCACCATCTGCTGGAGCGGGCGGAGCGGGCCGGCAACGCGCTGATCGGCGGCGCGGGCAAGCTCGGCACGCATCTCGGCGTCATGGAATTTTTCTTCGCCGAAGGAAAGCGGCGGCCGGTTTCCATGCGCGGGTATGCGGTTTCCGTCGAGAATGAGCCGGATGACGAAGAGGTGGCCGCCCTGATCGAACGCGCCCGTGCCGCTTCGCGGCGGGCGCTGGACCGTCCGGCGGCGGTGCTCACGGAGCCGATCGGACACAACCCGCTGGCCGAATCGGAGCTGGGGAATCTGCTGGCGGACGGACTGCGCAGATGGACCGGCGCGGAGATCGGGCTCGTGAACGGCGGCCAGCTTTTGGGCGGACTATCCGCCGGCATCCGGTCGGAATTCGATCTTCTCAGCATTTGCCCGTCGCCGGTCAACCCGTGCAGCTTGCTGGTGACCGGCCGGGACATTCTCGAAGCCCTCGAGCAGTCGCTGGATGACACCCATGCCCGGATGGAGATCCGCGGATACGGATTCCGCGGCAAAGTGCTCGGCACGCTGTGCGCCAGCGGCATGACGGTCTGGTACGACGCCGCGGGCGGCGCGCGCCGGCGCGTCGTGGACGTCCGCGTCGGCCGGCAGCCGCTCGAGCCCGAACGGCTGTACCGGGTCGGCACCGTCGACATGTTCACCTTCGGCGCCGGCTATCCGACGCTGGGCAAGGGGGCGGACACGACGTACTACCTGCCGGAATTTCTGCGCGACGTGCTGCGCCGGCAGCTGTCGGACCGGCGGGCGGTCCGGATGAGCAAAATCCCCCGCTTCATTCCGGCCGCCGGACACAGATCGGCTTTTGAACGATGACGGTTGCCCCATCGCGCGCATTCCGTTACGATTAGCGTATAGGCCACCGGATGACGGCAGGGCGGTGAGACGGTCCATGCGTTTGGTTCCGATTTCCCGGTGCAAACCGGGCATGCGGCTGGCGAGGCCCATTTTCAATGAAGAAGGCATGGTGCTGCTCGGCGTGGACATGGAGCTGACGGACCATTTGATCCGCCGGCTCCGGGAACACGGCATCGCGTATTTGTACGTGGCCGATTCGCGCACCGATGACGTGGTCATTCCCGAACTCATCTCCCACGAAACCCGCCGGAAGGCGATGGCGCAAGTGCGCGCCTCGTTCCGCCGGCTGATGAACGAGACGAACCGCCGGGCGAATCCCGGCCTGCTGGCGAGGGAATTCCGGGACGTCCTAACCATGATCATCGACGATTTGAGCGCCAACCGGGACGCCATGATCATGCTGATGGATTTGAGCCTGACGGACCTGTATCTGTACCAGCATTCCATCAACGTCTGCCTGTACGCCGCCATGCTCGGCATGCACGCGGGCTACGACCGCGACGCGCTGACGGCCCTCGGCCTCGGCGCCCTGCTGCACGACGTCGGAAAGACGAAAATTCCCCTGGACATCCTGACCCGGAAAGGGCGGCTGACCGCCGAGGAATGGGGCATCATCAAGTCCCACGCGGAACTGGGCTTCCAGATGCTGAAAGACGAGCCGAACATCCCCCTGCTGTCGGCCCACTGCGCCCTGCAGCACCACGAAAGGCTCGACGGCAGCGGCTACCCGCGCGGGCTTTCCGGGGACGACATTCACGAGTATGCCCAATGGATCGCGGTGATCGATTCCTATGACGCGATGACGACGCACCGGGTGTACCGTCGGACCCTGCTGCCCCACCAGGCGATGGACGTGCTGTTTGCAGGCGCCGGCACGCTGTACAACCCGTCGATGGTCAAACTGTTCAGGGACAAGGTGGCCGCCTATCCGCTAGGCGCCACCGTCCGCCTCAACACCGGGGAAACCGGCGTGGTGGTGGACATCAACGCGGCCAGTCCGATGCGGCCGGTCATTCGCGTGCTGGAAAACGAACGGGGCGAGCCGATCGCCCAGCCATACGAACTGGATTTGACGAAGCATTTGTCGAACATGATCGTGGACTATCTGGACACGGGCGCCTGACATCGATGCGGAACACCGCTTGGACCATAAAGAGGCGCCCGGAAGCAGGAGGAAACCATATGCCGCTCCAACCAACGGGGACAGAAGCCGTTCCGTCCATCTCTCCCCGGTTTGATCCGTGGGATCCGCTCCACTCCCGGCGCCGCCACGGCCGCCATGTGCTGACCAGCGTGGAAATCACCGTGTCGAATCTGTGCAACATGCGCTGCGAACATTGCGCGGTCGGCCACCAGCTCGTGCTTCGGGAAGGCGACAAGCGTTCTCTGGCCGAGCTTCTTTCCCGCCTGGACGAAGTCGAGCATCTGCAGACGATCAGCATCACCGGCGGCGAACCGACCTTCCTCGAAGACACGGTGGACAACTGGATCATCCCAATCTTGCGCTATGCCCGCGAACGCGGTCTCAAAAGCCAGCTCAACTCCAACCTGACCCTCGATTACGCCAGGTACGAGCGGATCGCCCCGCATCTGGACGTCATGCACATTTCCTTCAACTACACCTGCGCGGACGATTTCTACCGGATCGGCTTTGCCAACGCCGGCCGCCCGGTGCCCCGCGAAACGGCGTACCGGCTGTACGAGCGGATGATGGACAACGCGCGGCGGCTGAGCGCCGGCGGGCTCCTCGTGTCCGCCGAATCGATGCTCAACACGAGAACCCGGCCGCATCTGGCGGACATCCACCGGCTGATCGTGGAAATGGGCTGCTTCCGGCACGAAGTCCATCCGATGTACCAGAGCGATTTCGCGGAAGGACTGCCGGTCCTGACGCTGGACGAACTCCGGGAAGCGGTGGGAGAGCTGCTCGACGTCCGCGATCCGTCCGTCTGGATGCTGTTCGGCACGCTGCCGTTTTTCCGCTGCAGCGACGATCCGCGGGACCAGGCGCTTCTGGACCGGCTGGCGCAGGCGGAGAACGTCACCGTCCGCAACGATCCCGACGGCCGCAACCGGCTCAACGTCAATCTGTTTACCGGCGACGTCTATGTGACCGATTTCGCGTCCGTGCCGCCGCTCGGCAACATCGCCGCGGACCGGCTGGACGACGTGTTCGAACGGTGGCTGGACCATCCGTTGTGCCGCTCGGTCAATTGCCATTGTCCCCACGCCAATTGCTGCGGACCGAACCTGCTCGTGAAAAGCATGTACTATCCGTCCACCGATTTCACGGCGCGGCGCGCGGCGGGCGGATGACCGAATGGAGTGCTGCCGATGTCGATGAGAACGATCTTTTTCATCATCCTCGGGCTTGCCGTCCTGTACGTGATGTTCACCGCCGGCCTGCCGTTCATGCTGGCGCTTCTCGTCGCTCTGTTTCTTGAGCCCGTCATCCAGTTCATGATGCGGAAACTGCGGATGAACCGGCTGGCGGCGGCTTTGGTGACCAGCACCCTGTTCACGTTGGCGGTGGTCGGCCTGTTCTTCCTCATTCTCGTCAAAGTCTATTCGGAAACGATGGGCTTCCTGCGCAACCTGCCGAAGTTCATCGAACAGGCCAACACGATCATCCAGGATTTGCTGGCGCGGGCGCAGACCGCCTTCGACAACATGCCCGCCGAAGCGGTCGTCACGATCCAGAATGCGGCCGACGCGGGCGTCAATGCGCTGATCAACGGCCTCAGTTCCCTGTCCCGCTCCATGCTCAACCTGGCGGCCGTCGTGCCGAACCTGTTCATCGTGTTCATCATCTTCATCGTCGCCCTGTATTTGATGACCATCGCCATGAGCTCCATGAAGCAGTCGTTTCTGTCCTTTTTTGAAGAGGCGTCCCAGATCAAGGTCAACGACGTGCTGGAAAATTTGCGGACCTCCATCTTCGGCTTCATCCGCGCCCAGGTGATCTTAAGCGGCCTGACGTATCTCGCGGCCCTCGCCGGCCTCGTCATCCTGCGTGTCGACTACGCCACGGTCATCGCCCTCCTGATCGTCATCGTCGACATCCTGCCCGTGCTCGGCACCGGCTCGGTGCTCGTGCCCTGGGCGGTCATCAGCGCGGCGATGGGGAACTACCTGCTCGCCGTCGGGCTCGTCGTGCTGTTTCTGTTCATCACCGCCTTCCGCAAGATGGTCGAGCCGAAAATCATCGGCAACTCCATCGGCTTGAGCCCCCTGTCGACGCTCATCAGCCTGTGGGTCGGCTTCAAGCTGGTCGGCGTCATCGGCGTGTTTCTCGGTCCCATCGTCCTGATCATCTACAAGGCGATGCGGCGGGTCGGCCTCCTGCACATCAAAATCCGGTTCGAGGAGGCGTGACGCCAGGCGCGGCCATCGCGCCCGCCAAGTCCGGCCGTCATTGGCCCGGCGGAAAAACGAACAGCTGCAAAGAATGTGTGAATGCCCAGGAGCGATCCTGGGCTTTTTTACATATGGTAAAGGGAAACCAAGGCGCATGCCCGGCATGCGCCGGCGACGCAAGGAGGTACCCGTCTTGCACGATCAGGTTCGATTCTGGCACCCCTACATCGGCCCATTCGATCCGTGCCCGCCGATCCGCGTCAAGACGTACGTCGTGCCCCCCAACCAGTTCATCTGCTTCCAGCCGGCGGGTCTGCCCCAGTTTTCCCTGCCGGAGGCGCTTTGCCGCGGCACGCTGTGGCCGGCGCTCTTCAGCCCGTATCCGGCGGGGAGCAAGTCATGACGGCATGACGGAAAGGAAAGGAGCGACCGATCCATGGATCAGCGAACGGTCAAGAAAGACGAGCGGTTTTATCAGCTGCTGCAGCAGCTGCAGGAGACGGATTTTGCCCTCGTGGAGCTGAATCTGTACCTGGACACCCATCCGGACGACGAAGCGGCCGTCGCCCAATACAACGAACTGACGCAGCGGCGCTGGATGCTGGCCAGGGAGTATGAAACCAGTTACGGGCCGCTCATGCATTTCGGCCACAGCTACGGCCGCCTGCCGTGGGCATGGATCGAGACGCCGTGGCCCTGGCAGGTTTGAAGCCGGGCTGAAGATCCGCAGAAACCGGGAAAACCGAAAAGCCCGGAGGAACAGGAACACAAGGAGGACAACCGGCATGTGGATTTACGAGAAAAAGCTGCAGTATCCCGTCCGCGTCAGCAAATGCGATCCGCGCATGGCCAAGCTGCTGCTGGAGCAGTACGGCGGGGCGGACGGCGAGCTGTCGGCGGCGCTGCGCTATTTGAACCAGCGGTATTCGATCCCCGACAAAGTGGTGGGACTTCTGACGGACATCGGGACGGAAGAATTCGCCCACCTCGAGATGATCGCCACGATGGTCTACAAGCTGACGAAGGACGCAACGCCCGAACAGCTTCGCGCGGCGGGCCTCGATCCCCATTACGTCAACCACGACAATGCCCTGTTTTATCAGAACGCCGAAGGCGTGCCCTGGACCGCGTCGTACATCCAGGCCAAGGGCGATCCGATCGCCGATCTGTACGAAGACATCGCGGCGGAGGAGAAGGCCCGGGCCACCTATCAATGGCTGATCGACATGACCGACGACGTGGACCTCAAGGACGGCCTGAAATTTTTGCGCGAGCGGGAAGTCGTCCATTCCCTCCGGTTCCGGGAAGCGGTGGAAATTTTGAAGGCGGAGCAAGGCGCGAAACGGTTTTTCTAGCACGCGCTGCGGGTCGCCCCGGGCTATCCGCGATTGGGCCATCGCGAGCCCGGGCCATCCGCGAACCGCCGCGGGCCATTGCGGCAGCCGAGGTCGCGGCAGCGCCTTCGGCGGCCGCTTCATGACGGCGGTCCGTTTCCCTGGCGGAGGCTGACCCATCGACGGGCGCGCTCATGGGCCGGCGCCGTATTCGGCCAGCGTCCGGTCCGTGATGATGACCGTCGTCCGGAGGGGAATGTGCCGGTACAGAAATTCCACGTCCCGGTTGAGCATGCGGATGCAGCCGGAACTGACGGGCCGGCCGATCAGATGGGGCTTGTGGGTGCCGTGGATGCCGTATTTGTAGCCGTTTCCGATGTTGAGGCCCATCCAGCGGCTGCCGAGGGGGTTGTCCGGCGCGCCGCCGGGGATGCCGCGGGGCAGGTAATACGGATTGACCACCTTCGTCACGATCCGGAACGTGCCGGTCGGCGTCGGCTTGAGACGGCTCCCCGTGGCCACCGGAAAGCGGTAGACCGGCGTGTCGTTCAGCAGAACGTACAGCCGCTGTTCCGGCAGGCTGATCAGAAGATGGACGTCGTCTTCGACGGCGCGGGCGGCGGGCGCGGGGCGGACAAGCAGGAAGGCGGCGCACAGCACGATGCCGGCGGCCGTGCGCAGCGCCGCGGTACGGCAGTTCATGGTCCCATCACCTTCACCGGTAGCATGCGCCGGCGCCCGCCCGTTCATGCGGGGGCGCCTCCATCCGCGCGGGAGGCGCCCGTAAAAAAACGCCGTGCGGGATCAGGCGTTCACGGCGGTTTCGCTCCGTCCGGCCTGCTGGTGCAGCCACCTGGCGTATTCCAGCGGACGGGAGATGGCCCGGGCGTAGGCCGCCTTGTCGCCGATCCGGATGAACACCTGCCGGGACGGTTTGGAATTGACTTCGAGCAGCCAGATGTTCCGGTTGTGGTCCACCGCGATGTCCAGGCCGAATTCGCACAGACGGCCGAAGATCGATTCCAGCGTTTCGCCCATCAGCAGGCCGAAGGCGTAAATGTCTTCGGCGGTTTTCCGGGCCAGCCGGGGGTTTTGCAGCCAGTGGGTGAGCAGCTTCATCATCGGCACGGCGCGGCCGCCGCCGTGCAGGTTGCTGGTGACGCTGCCCGCCGGACCGACCCGTCCGGCGCAGCCCGTCACTTCCCATTTGCCGTTGCCGTTTTTCTGGACGAGCATGCGGTAGTCGTGCACGCTGCCGTTTTTGAGCCGCACGTCGATGGCCTGCTGGATGATGTACCGGTTGGCCGGTTTTTTGGGGACGACGAGGTTTCGCAGCTGCAGCAGGTTGACCCGCCTCTCGGGAATGATGCGGCGGCTTTTCGTTCGCCCGCGGACGGCATACACCCCTGGCGCCATGCGCTCGATGCGCAGGATGTCGCGGCCGCCGGTGCCGTGGATCGGTTTGAGGAACACCGTTTTCCGGGCGAGCAGTTCCCGGCGCAGGTCGTCGAACCGGCGATACAGCGTCGTATGCGGCAAAAACGGCCGGACGGCGGGCCGGCGGACGAGCAGCTGATACAGTTTCCATTTGTTGCCCATCGGCGAGCTGAGGAAGCGCAAGGCCGGATTGCGGCGGCGGAACGCGGCGATGGTGCGGTACCGGCTGATGGAGTGGAACCGGCTGCGGTCCATGAACAGGTCCGGGTAAGAGATCCACTTCCGCTTCCATTTGCGGGCGGCCGTGTCGTAGATGTGGGCATGGATGAGCCGCCTCGATTCGTCGACGTTTTCCGGCGTGAAGACGCAGACGTCCACGCCGAGCTTTTTCCCGGCCAGCGTGAGCAGCCTGAAATAGTGCCGTTCCTCGAACGTCCGTTTTCTGTTCAGGTAAAGGGTCAATACGCCCAGTGTCAGTTTCGGCAACTCGTTCACCTTCCTCCGGCGGGTTTCCGGACATTCGACTTTTGCTTCACCAGGTATGTGCTGTACTGGATCAGGCGCTTCAGGGACTTTTTGCGGATGTGGGGCTCATCGAATTTCATCGGTTTGGAGTTGGCTTCGAAAAACCAGAGCCGGGCCGCCTTGTCGACGCCGAGGTCCAGCGACAGTTCCCCCAGTTCGTGGCCGCTCGACTTCTCGATCCGCTTCGCCAGGAGAAGGGCGGTTTTGCGCACCCGTCCCAATATTTTTTTGGCGGCCTTCGCGTTGAAGGCGTTGGCGAGCAGCCTGCGGGGATTGTCGATGGAACCGCCGCGGGGCACGTGGGTGGTGATGCTGAACTCGCCCGCCACCCGGGCGCCGATGCCCGTCACTTCCCAGACGCCCTTGCCGTTTTTCTGGACGAGCACCCGCAGGTCGAAGGGCCGGCCGCCGCATTTGGCAAGGCGGATGCCTTGCTGCACGATGTATTCTTCGCCGCCTGCCAGTTCCACGATTTTCGCCTTCAGTTCGGTCTGGGTCGGGAACCGGTAGGCGAAATTGCCGTCCTTGTGCTGGACGTTCATCACGTAGCGGTTGCGTTTCATTTTCGGGCGCCGCTTCACCCGCATGATCCCCATGCCGGCCTTGCCCCGCACCGGCTTCAGGTACAGGAACGGGTACTTTTTCAGGAGGGGGACGAGGTTCAGGTCGGGGCTGAACCTGCGGGTTTCGGGCACGAAGCCCCTCGTCCGCTTGCTTTTGCTCAGCCATTTGAACAGCACCCATTTGTTGAAAAAACCGGGATTGAACAGCCGGATGCCGGGGTGCCGCAAACATTCCTCCAGCTTGGCACGCACCTCCGGCAGCCATTCGTCTTCCCGCTGCGGAATCCGGTTGTAGACGACCTGGGGCGCGGGGAAAAAGCGCCGTTCCCAGATTTGCTTCTCGCTGTCGTAGCCGTACCCGATGATTTTGCGGGCCGACGGCTTCAGATGGCGGACGGTGGTGACGTACACCTCGACGCCGGCCGCCCGGCCGGATTCGATCAGGTCGATGAAATTTTTCCGGTTGCCGCGGAATCCTTTTTCATGGTCATCCATGGTCAGGATGGCGATGACGATCCCCGGCTCGTTCCGTCCGTGCGTCGTCGGCATCATGGCGATCCGTTCTCCCTCCCCGTCCGGAATCGGCTCAGATAGGCGCTGTATTCGAAAATGTGGCGCAGCGTCGCCGTGCCCTGGGCCTTGAGCGCCGGATGTTTGAAAATGGAGCGGCCGGGTTTGGCGTTGGCTTCAAACATCCAGATGTTGTCTTTCTGGTCGATGCCGATGTCGAAGCCGAGCTCGCCCAGCCGGTGCGGATAGTTGCGCTCGATTGCCTCCGCCAGCTGGATGGCGACCTGTTTGGCCTTGTTCAGCATTTCTTCCGCTTTGGCCGTGGAGCCGTAGATGCGGGTCAGGGCCGCTTCCGGCGTCATCAGCTTGCCGCCGCTGCGGACGTGGGTGGTGACGCTGCCGCGGCCCGCCCGCTTGGCGCCGATGCCCGCCGCCACCCATTCGTTGTTGCCGTTTTTGCACATGTGGAACCGGAAGTCGATCGGGCAGCGGTCCAGTTCGATCAGCCGGATGCCCTGCTGGATGACGTAGTGGCGCATCCGGTTGCCCCGGTTCAGGCGGGCGAGAAGGTGCGAGAACCGGTCGAAGCGGAGCAGAATGTTTTTGCCGCCCTGCCGGTACCGGCAAAAATACCCCTTGCGCGGGTGCCAGGTGAGGCGGAAGATGCCGTATCCGAGGCTCCCGGCGGTCGGCTTGAGGTACACGAAGGAATGCTTCTGGAGCATTTCCCGGATGCGGGCGCCGCTCGGATTGAAGTAGGACTCGGGCACGTAACGGGCGGCCGGGTCGCCGGCCAGCATCCGGTAGACGTCCCATTTTTCGAAGAAGCTCCAGTTGAAAATCGGGATGCGGCGCCGGACGAACCGTTCCTTGAACTGGTCCATGGACGGCAGCTTTTCCGCCTTGCGGCTCGGCAGCCGGTTGTAGACAACGTCGGGCAGCGGCACGGTTTTCCGGACGAAGCGGCCGCCGGGGGACAGAACATAGCCGTGGACCCGTTCATTGGCCCAGTCGATGTCCCGCGGCCGGAAGGCAAAAGGGACGGCCATGCCGCGGCCGACGCGCAGCAGGCTCCGGATGAGGCTGGTGCGGGAACCGAACAGGCTGCCCTGTCCGGGTCCCGTCGTCAGGATCCCGACGAGGGGGCCGAGGCGGACGGCGTTGTCCCCGATGCTCATGATCTGGCAGACGCCCGGCTGGGGGACGAGAAGCGCGGACCGGACGGCGGCGGGCAAAATGAGCTGCCGGCCTTCGCCCTTGACCGTCTTGAAGGCGAACTGTCCGATTTTGGACCCGAACCGGATGGTGACCGGCTTTTTTTTCTTCAGCTGAAGGGCTTTGGCCAACAGGCTCGTGACGTAGACCGACCGGTCGGCCTTCGCCGCGAAGCGTATCGTGCAGGTTGTCAAACTCATCAGGTTACCCTCCCAAATGGCCGATCCCGTAAATGACAGGCGTAAAGAATCGGGTTGACGATCGCGCGCCGCTCCGCATCCCGGTCTCCGATCCGGGCGAAAATGGTGCGGCCGGGACGGGAGTTTGCTTCCAGGAACCAGACGGAACCCGCCGGATCGACGCCGAAATCGAGACCGGCTTCCGCCAGGCGGCCGTTTCTCCGTTCCAGCAGGCGGACGGCGCGGAACGCGAGGCGGCGGATCGTGGCCGCGATGTCTCCGGCCCGTTCGCCGAACTCGCCGCCAAGGATTCGCATCGCGTCGACGGCGGTTCCGCCGCCGTGCAGATTGCTCGTCAGGCTCCCCGGCCGTCCGACCCTTGCGGCCATGCCGATCCACTGCCAGCGTCCGGAGCCGTCCTTCTGCAGGAAGACCCGGATGTCGAAGGAAGCGCCGGAACGGGTCGCAAGGTGCAGATACGGCGTGGCGACGTGGCGCCGCCGCGAAAGGAACCCGGCCAGCCAGGCGTCCAGCTCGTGGCGGCGGACGAACGTCCGGCGCACCACTCCGTTGCGCCGGTCGCGCCCGGTGACCCGCCAGCCGGCGCCCGCCGGTTCCAGGCGGATGACGCCGCGGCCCTGGCGGCCGTCCACCGGCTTCAGCACCACGTCGCCCCAGGCCGCCAGCAGGCGGCCGACGTCGGCCGGGCCGGCGGCGAGCCGGTGGGGCGGCAGGTGGGCGCGCAGCACGCCGTCATCGGCCAGCAGCCGGTACACCCGGTATTTGTCCGGCAGCCCGATCCCGAGAAACCGGGTGCCGCCGGCCTCGCGCAGCCGGCGGGCCAGACCGCGGAGCCCCGGGGCGGGGCGGCCCGGAGAATAAAAAAAGCGGTCGTACACCAAATCGGGAAGCGGGAGGTTGCGGACTTCCCAGCGGCCCGTGGCGCGGTCGTACACGAAACCGGTCACCCGTTTGCCGATCCAGTCGACGCCCCGGGGCGTGAACACGTAGACGAAAAGACCGCGCCTCATCCCGGCTTCGGCCAGCAGCCGGTGGAAACGGGCGCCTTCGAACGGGGGGGATCCGTCCCGTTCGTTCGTCAGGATGCCGAGACAGCCTTTTCCGGCAGGCATGCGGCCACCCCGTTTTCGCTACAGATTGGCGAGATGGCGGAAGTATTGGACGAGCAGCCGGACGGACGGGCGGATGCCCTGCGCTTCGTTCAGCAAGCCGCTGTCGTTTTTGGCCGGCTTGGAGTTCACCTCGAGCAGCCACACGCGTCCGGAGCTCCGGTCCACCGCCAGGTCGATGCCGAGCTCGCCGAAGTGGGCGGGGATGCAGGCATCGATTCCCCGGGCGATGACGGCCGCCGCCTGCTTCAGCCGTTCGGTGACGCCCGCCTTGCCGGCGGCCAGGTTCGATTTCGCCACGGTCTGCTTGACGGGCGCGATGGTGCCGCCCTGCGCCACGTTCGAGACGAACCGTTCGCTGCCGGCGATGCGGGCCACGACGGACGTGATGTGCCATTTGCCGTTCCGGTCTTTCTGGGCGAGGGCCCGGAAATCCACCGGCCGCGTGCCGACGCGGATCAGTTCGAGCCCGCGCTGGATCTGGTAGCGGTTCACCTTCAGCTTGCCGGCCAGCGCCCGGATCAGGGCGTCGAGGCTGGCATACGACTGCCTCGTGTTCGTGCCGACGGTGGAGACGTCCACCTGGTAGCCGCCGCCCGACAGCTTCCGGGTGATCCGGATGATGCCCTTGCCGAGGCTGCCGGTCACGGGCTTGAGAAAGACGGTGCGGTAGCGGGTGCACATCCGGCGGAGCTGCGCCGTTCCGGTGTACGGATGGGATTCGGGCAAATAGCGCCGGGCGGGTTTGTATTTCCGGAGCGCGCTGAACACCTCGGTTTTGTCCAGGTATTTCTCATTGAAAACGCGGGTGCCGAACACGGTTTTCGCCCGGTTCAGAAACAGCTGCAATTCCGGAAGGCCGTCCAGCCTGCGGGACGGCAGCCGGTTGTAGATGACGTCGGGGACGGGAAAACTGGCTTTGTATTCCTGGCCCATCAGCGTCCAGCCTTCCACTTTCTCGCTCGTGGAACGGAGATCGTGGGGCGTGAAAAAATAAACAAAAACGCCTTCCGAGCGGCACGCATCCGTAAGCTCGCGGCAAAACGGCGTGATGATGCCGAATCGCCTGCCGGGCACGTTCATGATGCGCGGCAGCATGACGCCGACGAGCGGACCGAGACGGAGCGTGCGGGAGGCCGGCCGGTACGCCAGGCGAAGGGTCGCTCCCTGCGGTGCCAAACCCAATTGAAAAGCCAGTGATGCTCCGATGCGCAGTTCGTTTTTGGACGAGGAAACGGGGATGATGCGGACGGGGTGTTTGGCGGATCCGAAGCGGAGCACCACCGGCTGCCTGGTCGGGATTTTCCAACGTTTGACGACGGATTCGCTGAGCATGACCGTTTTTTCGTTGCCGTAGTGCAGGTGGGGATGAGTTCGCAGAAAGACCTTTGTATTGGACATGAAGCCGGAACTCCTTCCCTGGCAGTTGGATATGGAGCGGGTCAGTGCTATCATATGAGGACAGATTTCCCTTGGTGAAACGTTGACAAGGCATCGGCACAAAGCGGGCTCGAGGCCAAGGTTTCGCCGGGACGAAGAAGGAGTGGAGGGCCATCGGGATGGACACCGTCTATGTCATCGCCCTGGGGGTGGCGGTGGCCGCATTGATCGGCGGGGTGACGAACCATCTGGCCATCAGGATGCTGTTCAGGCCGCGCCGGCCATGGCGCATCGGGCGCTGGCGGGTTCCTTTCACGCCCGGGCTCATTCCGAAGCGGAAGGACGACATCGCCGCGTCCCTGGGCCGCGTGGTGGCCGGATACCTGGTGACGGGCGACGCGCTGGCGCAGCTGTTCGAGAGCGAGACGTTTGCGCAGCGTTTGGCGGAGGCGTGGAAAAGCCGTTTCCGGCAATGGCTCGGGGAAGAGGGGGCCGGGATGACCGTGGCGCAGCTGGCGGAACGCTGGCTGCCGGGCGGACTGACGGAGGAACGGCTGGCCCGGATTGCCGGGTGGCTGGACGAAGGATTCGCGGCCGCGTTCGAGCGGTTTTGGTCGGCGCCGGGAGCCGCGGACAAGCCGCTTGCCGCCTGGCTGGCGGACTGGACGCCGGAGAAGCGGCTGGAATGGGCCGGTAGGCTGGCGCGCATGGCCATAGGCATCTTGCGGAATGCGGCGGCGTCACCCGACGGCGAACGGCTCATCCTGCAGCTGACGAAGCGGCTGGCCGACCAGGCGGGCGGCTTTCTCGGGGTCATGGCCGCCCTGTTCATGGACGAATACAAGATGGCGGCCAAGGTGCGGCAATCGCTTCTGGAGGCGCTGGACGGGGAAGCGGCGAAGCGGGCGTTCACCCGCTTTTTCGAGGGGCAGCTGGCCCACTGGGAGGCGAAATCGGCGCGGGAACTGCTTGCGGCGGCCGGGCTGCCCGTCCATGACGCGCGGGACATGGCGGTCCGGGCGGGCATGCTGCTGCGGAAGGACCGGTGGCTGGACCTTGTTTTGGAATGGAAACCCGCGTCGCTCATGGCCGGGCATGCGGAGCGGATCGAGCGGCTCATGGAGGATGCCGCCCGCTTCGTGCCCGGGCTGGCCGCCCGGCACGCGGGCCGGCTTGTCGGCGCCCTCCGGCTGGAAGAGATGGTCGAACGGCAAGTGCGGGACTTTCCCGTCGAACGGCTGGAGGCGATCATCGTCGGCATTTCCGGCCGCGAATTTCGCGCGATCACCTGGATCGGCGCTCTGCTGGGCGGCATCATCGGCCTCATCCAGGGCATTTTTCTGCACGTGCTGTCATAAATGCGGGCCGCGGGGACATACATATGAGGCAACCGGCACCGGGGAAGGCGGCGCCGGAAAAACGGAACCGGGGTTGGAAAGGAGCGGGCACCCGTTGAAGGAAATCAAGAGCGCGTTTTACCTCCTGCTGTCGCTCGGCATGCTCGCCTATGCCGTGCCCCGTCTGGAAGTCGGCCGCGGGCTTGAGCCGGCGACGCTGTTCGGGGCGGCATGGATCTCCATGGCGCTCCTGCTCATCGCCGCCCACCTTCGCATCGTGCTTCGGGTGGATGAGGCGGCGTACGGGCGGGAGCAGGCTCCCGGCCAAGCGCCCGCCAGGGCGCGGAAATAGAGCGGGCTGCCGGTTCTGTGTCCGGCAGCCCTTCTGTCTTCCTCACTTGAGCAGTTCTTCGGGGACTTCGGGACGGTGGAACGTCCACCAGCTTGCGGTCGTGACCGCCGTCGTGGCCAGGAGCGCAAGCACGAGCGAGGCATACTTGGCCAGCTTTTTCGTCATGATTCCTTCCTCCCATCTATTTCAAAAGTGGAGATGGCCTGGAGAAAGAAAACGAGAGCAAGAAGCGGCGACTGCCACAGAAAATTGGATGCGACGATGAGCACGGATGCAAGCTTGTACCAGGGGCGCCAGGAAGGCTTGATGCGGGTTTTCCTGATGTTGGACGGCGCGAACGCGGCGACCAGAAGCAGGCTGACGCCGGTGATGATCAAGGTTTGCGTTTTGGTGATATACGGGCTCAAAATCGTCACGGCGACGATGGAAGCGACGGACACGACGGTGCACGTCCGGGAACTGCGGAAATGGAAGCCGCCGGCAAAAATTCGGAGGAACATGAAAGCGGCAAACGCGAGACACGCCTCCCGGAGCATGTCCATCAGCCAGCCGGCCGCCATGATGAGCAGAAACGTCAGGGTGTTGTTGAACAGACCGACAAGGGCGAATTTCATGACGGGGATGCTGGCGGTCTCTTTCTCGTTGGCTTGATGGATTCGCCGCGCCAGCGCTTCGGCCGCCCGTTCAATCACTCCGCTTCACCTTCCTGTTGGCCAGATAAATGAGAAGCAGAATCTGGACAAGCAGAAGCACCATGAGCGTGATGGTGGCGGTCAATTGGTCAAACATGAAAATGGAATAGCTCAGGATGGTCAGGACGGCAATGACCATGACCGAGAAGATGAGCACATTTTCCGTGTCAAATTCAAGGTTCAGCTTCTTGTTTTTCGGAAGAAAATGAAATCCGATCTTTTTGCGGCGAATGAACCAAGCGATGATGAATCCGAGAACCGACGTCAGCATTTGAAAGGCATAACCGCGATAAAAGATCTCGTTCTGGTTGATTTCGGAAAGCGTCAATGAAGTTAAAAACGTCGCGACAACAATAATCATCATTTGCATGAGGCCGAACAAAATATAGCCAACCGTCCCCATGATGACGGAAGAAAAAATCGGAAACTGATACAGCAGGATGAACATGACGATCATCGACAGCATTTGAAAGACGAGCGAAATCGGCTCCAGATCGAATCCGAGCCGGAGCAGATAGGAAATTTCCGTCAGGATGAAGCCAGAATACATGATATGGGTTTTGTATTCGACATAATCAAGCCGGAACAGTGCGAGGACAAACGCCAAGCCTGCGACGAATTCAACGAAGGAAAAGACGAAAAACAGTACGTGCTCCATGAAGAATCTCCCGAATTGAAGTCGGACAACTTCAGTTTCCATTTTACTATGGGTGGGCAATATTTGGAAAGCATTTTTTTGCAAACGGATTCAAATCTTTCAATTTTGTGACCGCATTCCACATCCGGAACTCGAAATCCCGTCATTGTGGCCCGTTCCGATTCCGTCTATAATGGTACATGCAACAGATTTGAACAGATCGCCGATACCGGGGTGTAACAGATGACGCAACGCGATGGCGCCTGGTCGCCGGAAAGTTCCACGAAGCACGAACGCATCCTGCATTACATCGAGCAGCTGAAGGTCGGATCCAAAATCTCCGTCCGCCAGATCGCCAGGGAACTTGCGGTCAGCGAGGGCACCGCGTACCGCGCCATCAAGGAGGCGGAGAACCGGGGGCTGGTGGCCACCCGCGAGCGGATCGGCACCGTGCGGGTGGAGAAGAAGGAACGCGCCAACATCCACAAACTGACCTTCGAGGAAGTGGTGCAGATCGTCGACGGTGTCGTGCTCGGCGGCGCCTGCGGCCTGTCCATGCCCCTCGGCAAATTCGTCATCGGCGCGATGGAAGTCGACGCGATGAAACGATACATCGAGCCGGGCAGCCTGCTCATCGTCGGCAACCGTCACGACGCCCACATGGCGGCGCTGGAACGCGGCGCCGGCATCCTCATCACGGGCGGATTCGAGACGACGCCGGAGGTGCGGCGGCTGGCGGACGAGAAGGGCCTGCCGGTCATTTCCTGCGGCTACGACACGTTCACCGTGGCGTCCATGATCAACCGCGCCATCTACGACAACATGATCAAGAAGAAGATCATGATCGTGGAAGACATCATCGCCGGCAAGAAGAAACCGGTCTGCCTGAAAACGACCAGCACCGTGCAGGATTGGGAATACCGGCTGGAAGAAACGGGCCATACGCGCTATCCGGTGGTGGACGAATGGAACCGGCTCGTCGGCATGGTCACGGGCAAGGACGTGGCGCTAGCAGACCGGAACCAGACCATCGACAAGATCATGACGCGCAACCCGATCCGCGTGACGCCGAAAACGTCCATCGCTTCGGCGGCCCATGCGATGGTGTGGGAAGGCATCGAACTGTTGCCGGTGGTGGACGACAACCGCAAGCTGATCGCCGTGATCAGCCGCCAGGACGTGCTGAAGGCGATGCAGTTCATGCAGAAGCAGCCGCAGATGGGGGAGACGATCGAGTCCGCGCTGTGGAGCGGCTTCGACATGATGCGCGGCGAAAACGGCGAGCCGTTCGCCCGCGGCACCATCTCGCCGGTGATGATCGGGGATCTCGGCAACGCGTCGGAAACGGTGCTCGCGGGCCTCATGATCCGCGCCGCCTACCAGTCAATCCGCGAACAGAAAAAAGGCGATCCCGTACTGGACAACATGACCGCCTATTTCATCAAGCCGCTGCAGATTGAAAGCGAAGTCGACATCGTGCCGAAGACGATCGAGGTGAGCCGCAAGTTCGCCAAGGTCGAGGTGGAAGTCCGCCACGGCGGGGACGTCGTCGCCAAGGCGATGCTGACCGCGCAGCTGATCGAGCAGGGGTGATCCCCGTCAGCGGATGCGGCTTTTGAACACGGCGTAGTTGCGGATGCCGGCAAACAGGTTGAACAGTCCGATCACGAGAAACAGGGCGCCGACCAGAAGGCGCACGGAAGAGCCGGGCATCAGGTACAGGGGGTAGGCGGACAGCACCGTCAGCATGAGCCCCATCGCCATGTTCTGCTTGGCCTGGAACAGGCCGCGGCGGACCGGATCGGACTGGCGCCGGGTCTTGAATCCGTAAAGCAACGACAGAACGAGCAGCACGGCCGCCAGCACGAAGGCGGCGCTGAGAATGAATTCGTACACGGGTCGTTCCTCCTTGCGGGACAACCCTAACGTAGCCGATTTCGCCCGGAAAATCAATCCTCCCGGATGAAGGGCCTGACTTCCGCCCAGATGGTCAGCACGCCGGACTTGATCAGCACGATGTCCACGCTCAGCCGGTACTCCGCGTCCCGGTCCAGCGTGTACACTTTGTTCGAGATGATGCGCCGGGCGACGATCATCGCTTCGGCCGCCGTTTCCGGCGGCTTTCCGCGCAGAAGGTCCAGATCGGCCGCCAGCTTGCGGCGCAGTTCCATGGCGGTCATCTCATCGGTCGCCTCGCCGCCGGGCGGCGTGTAGAGCTGGACGGCGATTTCGCGGATTTCCGACGACCGGCTCTGCGTTTTCCGGTACGGTTCCAGCGTTTTCTTCAGTTCTTCGTTTTCCAGGCGCAGCCGTTCCTTTTCCATGTAGAGGACGCTGAAATTGTGCTGATGGACGGACATCCAGACCGCGGCGCCGATGATCATGCCCGCCGCGACCAGGCCGCCCGCCCTGAGGTGCCTCATCACCCACTCCGACGGCGGCACCCTCATCCTTCCGGCCCTCCGCCGCAAATCCAGCGCACGAGTTCCACGCCGAAGTGGGCGCCAAGGAACGCGCTCAGGATGAGCAGCACCTGCTTGACCGCCGGAGACAGGTAACCCTGGGCGACGTGGCTTTCGATGAAGCGGATCGGGTCGATGCTGCCGCCGATGGCGACGACGACGGCCCAGATTTTGATGCCGGAGGCGAGCTTCATCATGTCCGCGGACGGCGACCGGAACGACAGCACGGCGTGGAGGCCGGCCATCATCGAGGCGCCCAGCACGACGCCGAAGGCGACCATGAAATCCTGGGCCATTCTCGACACAAGCTGTCCCATGCGAGGCTTCCTCCCTTCCGGCGGGGGCGCAAGCCAGCCGGATTCGCCGCCCCGGCCGGTTGTTCCGGGTGGTTCATATATATGGACGGCGGGACAAACTTTATGAAGGTTTTTTGGAAAGCGGGGTGAAGGCGTTGGCCGACTTTGTCCACCTTCACGTGCACAGCGAATACAGCCTGCTGGACGGCGCGGCCCGGATCGCCGCGCTGCCCGCGCGGGCCCGGGAGCTCGGGATGCGCGCGCTGGCGCTCACCGACCACGGGGTCATGTACGGCGCCGTGCCGTTCTACAAGGCGTGCGTCGCCGAAGGCATCAAGCCGATCATCGGATGCGAGATGTACGTCGCTTCCGGCTCCATGGCGGACCGGGCGCCGCGGGGGGAGCAACCGGTCTACCACCTGGTGCTGCTGGCCAAAAACCGGAAAGGATACGCCAACCTGCTCAAACTGGTGACGGAGGCGCATCTCAAGGGGTTCCATTACCGCCCGAGGATCGATTTCGACCTGCTGTCCCGCCATGCGGAAGGGCTGATCTGCCTGTCGTCGTGCCTGGCGGGCGAAGTGAACCAGCATCTGCTGCACGGACGGGACGAGGAGGCGCGCCGCACGGCCCGGCGCTACCGCGACCTGTTCGGCGAAGACTACTTTTTCGAGCTGCAGGATCACGGCATGATGGAACAGCGGCTCGTGATGCCGAAAATCATCGATCTGGCCCGCGAGCTGGACATCCCCCTCGTGGCCACCAACGACGTGCATTACCTGATGCCGGAGGACCACGCCCTGCAGGATGTGCTCGTCTGCATCGGCACGGGCAAGACGCTGGACGATCCCGACCGGCTGAAATTCCATTCCGACCAGATGTACATGAAAAACGGGGAGGAAATGGCCCGCCTGTTCCGGCATGTGCCGGAAGCCGTGGCGAACACGGTCCGCATCGCCGAAAGAATCGACCTTGTCCTCGATTTCGGGCGAACGATCCTGCCCCGGTTCGAACCGATTCCCGACGGGCTGGATGCCGCCGCCTATTTGCGCAGGCTGTGCGAAGAGGGGCTGGAGCGCCGCTACGGAAGCACGCCGGCCTGGCAGGACAAACGCGCCATGCGGGACATCCGGAAACGGCTCGACTACGAGCTGTCCGTCATCCACCGGATGGGTTACGACGACTACTTCCTGATCGTGTGGGATTTCATCCGTTACGCCCATGAGCGGGGCATCGCCACGGGACCCGGCCGCGGCTCCAGCGCCGGCAGCCTGGTGGCCTACGTGCTGAACATCACCGACGTGGATCCGATCCGCCACAAGCTGCTGTTCGAGCGCTTTCTGAACCCGGAGCGGATTTCCATGCCCGACATCGACGTCGATTTCAACGACGAGCGGCGGGACGAAGTGATCGCCTACGTGGTGCGGAAGTACGGGGCGGAACACGTCGCCCAGATCATCACTTTCGGCACGATGGCAGCCCGCGCCGCCGTCCGGGACGTCGGGCGGGTGATGAATCTGCCCTACAACGAAGTGGACCGGGTGGCGAAGATGATTCCCGGCGGTCCCGGCGTCACCATCGACGCGGCGCTGGCGGAAAATCCGGAGCTGGTCCGGCTGATCGGGCAGAAGCCGAAGCTGGCCGAGCTGATCGACATGGCCCGCAGGGTGGAAGGGTTTCCGCGGCACGCCTCCACCCATGCCGCCGGCGTCGTCATTTCCCGGGAGCCGCTGACGGAACACGTGCCGCTGCAGGAAGGGTCGGCGGTGACGCCGCTGACCCAGTATTCGATGGAGCATCTGGAGGCCATCGGCCTGCTCAAGATGGATTTTCTCGGCCTGCGCACGCTGTCGGTCATCGAACGGGCGCAAAACTGGATCCGGGAACGGCACGGGAAACCGGTCGATTTCCGGCAGGTGCCGGACGACGATCCCGCGACGTACGAGCTGTTGGGCCGGGGAGAGACGACCGGCATTTTCCAGCTGGAATCCGCCGGCATGCGGCGGGTGCTGAAGGAGCTGAAGCCGACCCGGTTCGAGGACATCATTTCGGTGCTGGCGCTGTACCGCCCCGGTCCGATGGATTTCATCCCCCAGTACGTGGAGGCGAAGCACGGCCGCGCGGAGGTCCGCTATCCCCACCCGGACCTGGCGCCCATCCTGGAAGACACGTACGGCATCATCGTCTATCAGGAGCAGATCATGCAGATCGCCTCGCGCATGGCCGGGTTTACCCTGGGCGAAGCGGATTTGCTGCGGCGGGCCGTCTCCAAAAAGAACCGGGAAGTGCTGGACCGGGAGCGGGCCCATTTCGTCGCCGGCAGCGTGAAAATGGGATACGCCGCCGACATCGCCAACCAGGTGTACGACATGATCGTCCGCTTCGCCAACTACGGGTTTCCGCGCGCCCATGCCACCGCCTACGGGGTGCTGGCGTTCCAGACCGCGTACCTGAAAGCCCACTACCCGGTGGAGTTCATGGCGTCCATGCTGGCGTCCGTCACCGGCAACCAGCGGAAAACCGCCGAATACGTGGACGAGTGCCGGCGCATGGGCATCGACGTGCTGCCGCCCGACGTCAACGAAAGCAGCGTGACGTTCACGCCGGTCGGCTCGGCGGAAGGGGACGGCTCCCCGGTCAGGGGCATCCGGTTCGGTCTGGCGGCGATCAAGAACGTCGGCACCCAGGCCATCGAATCGATTCTTGAGGAGCGCAAAGAGGGGCCGTTCGAGGATTTGGCCGATTTCTGCCGGCGCGTCGACCTGCGCGTGTGCAACAAGCGGGTGATCGAAGCGCTGATCCAGGGCGGCGCCATGGATTCGCTGCCCGGCCATCGGGCCCAGCTGGTGGCCATGCTGGACGAGACGGTGGAAAAGGCGGTCAAATGGCGCAAGGAGAAGGAAGACCTGCAACTGCATCTGTTCGGCTTCAACGAACAGGTGAACTGGGAAGTCGAATACCCGGACGTGCGCCCGTACCCCGTCTCCGAACAGCTGGAGATGGAGCGGGAACTCGTCGGCATGTACATCTCGGGCCATCCGCTGGACAAATACGAGGCGCTGCTTTCCCGCATCGAGCCGGACCCGCTTCATCTGCTCGGCGAGTACCCGGACGAGTCCGCCGTGTTCGCGGCCGGCATGGTCGTCTCCGTGCGCACGCTGACAACGAAGAGCGGAAAGCCGATGGCCTTCGCCGAATTCGAGGACCGCATCCACCGCACGGAAGTGGTGCTGTTTCCGGACGTCTGGCGAAAATACGGCCATCTGGTGCAGAAAGGAAGCCTGCTGCTCATCCGCGGAAAGCTGCAGCTGAAAGACGAAGACTTCACCATTCTGGCCGATGCCGTGCATGAACTGGACGAGCCGGATCTGGAGGGGAAGATCCGGGGCGAGCGGGAAGCGATCAGGCGGATGCAGGCGGCGAGAAAGGCCGGCGGCCGCGCCGCGGGACGGGCGGGAATGGCGGCAGCCCGCGGTCCGGCCGCCTCCCGCGCGGGCGGGCAGGAGCACGGGCCGGCGTCCGCCACGGATGCCGCGGCGCCCGGTCCCGGCGGGACATCCGGCCGCGAACCGGCGGGGACCGGCCGGTCCCGGGCGGCGCCGGCGGCAGGCGCGCCGGATGACGCCGCAGGTCCGTCCGGTCCGCCTTCCCCCGCCGCCCGGCGCGAACCGGACGGCGGAACGCCGCAGGCAGGCAATCGTGACAAACGGACGCGGGAACAACAGGTTTTCGTGAAAATCGATGCCGCCCACGAACGGAAGGAACTGCTCGCCCGCCTGCAGGCGCTGCTTTCCGCCAACCCCGGACCGCTGTCCACGGTGCTCTATTACGAAAGAACCCGGCAGGCCAAGGCGCTGTCCGACCGCTACCGGATCCGGCCGTCGCCGCAGCTGTTCGCGGCCATCGAGGCGCTGTTCGGGGAAGGGACCGTGAAGGTCAGGTAGGGGGGCCGCCGGACGGATCCGGCGGGCGGGGACCGCCCCGTCCGGCGGCGGAAGCGGCGCTTGTTGCGGGAAAATCGGGTCGTGTGCTATCATAATTGCATTGTCCAACCGTCTTTAGATCGGGAGGGTTGAACGCCCATGTGGAAAGTGATCTACATCGCTCCAACGGCGAAAATGGCCGAGCGAATCCGCCAAGAGCTTTCGGAAGAGGGTTTTCTCGTGCAAATTCGACCCATCCAGATGTCCAAGCAGCAGTATGAAATTCTCGTTCCCGAAGGGGAACTGGAAGACGTGCAGGAAGTGCTGGGCACGATTCTGAACCGGACCTGATCTTGCCCGACGGGACATGACATTTTCCTGACCTGACCGAAATCCCGACCTGACCGAATCTTCGGCCCTGTCCTCGATTTGCCGGAAGGCGGTGAGACGACCGTTGCTGAAAGACTTTTTCCAGAAAAAAAGGAAGTACGCCACCATCACGTCCGAGAAAGCGAAGCGGGACATCCCGGAAGGCCTGATGACCAAGTGCCCGAAATGCGGGGCCATTCTCGTGACGAAAGAATTGGAGAAAAACTTCAAGGTTTGCACGGGGTGCGAGTACCATTTTCGCCTTTCGGCGCGGGAGCGGGCCCGGTATACGCTGGACGAGGGGCGGCTGTTCGAATATGACGCCGACATGGTGTCCCTCGATCCCCTGTCGTTTCCGGGCTACCGGGAGAAGCTGGAGGCGAACGTGGCCAAGACGGGCCAGAACGAAGCGGTGCTGACCGGCGAAGGCACCATCGGCGGCCACCCCGTCGTGTTCGGCGCCATCGGCTTCGACTTTTTCTCGGGAACCCTGGGCTCCGTCGTCGGGGAGAAAATCGCCAACGCGGCGGAGAAAGCCTTGCAGAAGAACTATCCGCTGGTGCTGTTTTCCGCCTCGGGCGGCGCCCGCATGCAGGAAGGCATCCTCAGCCTGATGCAGATGGCGAAAACGAGCGCCGCCATCAAGCGGCTGGATGAAGCGGGGATCCTGTACATATCCGTCATCACCGATCCGACGTACGGCGGGGTGTCCGCCAGCTTCGCCATGCTCGGCGACTACGTGCTGGCCGAACCGGGCGCCGCCTTCGGCTTCGCCGGCCGGATCGTCATCGAGCAGACGATCCGCCAGAAGCTGCCGGACGATTTCCAGACCGCCGAATTCAACCTGAAGCACGGACAGGTCGACCGCGTCGTCCACCGCAAAGAAATGAAGGCCGTGCTGACGCGCATTCTCGACCTGCACGCGGCCGGAAGGGGGACGGGCCATGGCCGGTGAAATGCCCTTCGAGCAGCCGCTTCTGGAGCTCAGGGCCAAAATCGACGAACTGTCCCGATTCAGCCGGGAGCAAAACATCGATTTCAGCGAGGAGATCGCCCGGCTGGAGGAACGGTATGCGAAGCTGGAGGAAGAGATTTACGGAAATCTGACGGCGCCGCAGAAAATGCAGATCGCGCGCCTGGCCGGCCGTCCGACCACTCTCGACTACATCCAGCGCATCTGCACCGATTTCCTCGAGCTGCACGGCGACCGCCTGTTCGGCGACGATCTGGCCGTCGTCGGGGGCATCGCCCGGCTGGACGGCATGCCGGTCACGGTGGTCGGCCACCAGAAGGGCAAGGATACGAAGGAAAACATTTTGCGCAATTTCGGCATGCCCCATCCGGAAGGATTCCGCAAGGCGCTCCGGCTCATGAAGCAGGCCGACAAGTTCGGCCGGCCCATCGTGGCGTTCATCGACACGCCCGGCGCCTATCCGGGCAATGCGGCGGAAGAGCGCGGCCAATCGGAAGCGATTGCCCGCAACCTGTGGGAGATGGCTTCTTTCCGCGTGCCCGTCGTCTGCGTCGTGATCGGCGAAGGGGGCAGCGGCGGGGCGCTGGCCCTCGGCGTCGGCAACCGCGTGCTCATGCTGGAGAACGCCATCTATTCCGTCATTTCGCCCAACGGCGCCGCGTCCATCCTGTGGAAGGATGCGTCGCTGGCGGACCGGGCGGCGGAGACGATGCGCATCACGGCGAAGGACATGCTGGAGCTCGGCGTCGTGGACGAAGTGATCCCGGAGCCGAAAGGCGGCGCCCACAAGGATCCGGACTGGCAGGCGGAACGGGTGAAGGAGGCCGTGCTGCGGCATCTGCGCGAACTGGCGGCCCTTCCGGGCGAGGCGTTGCGGCAGCAGCGGTTCGACAAGTTCAGGAAAATCGGCGAATTCGGCTTTCAAAACATCGAAGGGTGACATATCTCATATTTTGACAGGCCACCAGTTTTTATGATGTCTTTGGTTGTCCAAAATCGAAGATAGATGCACCATCTTCAGGAAGCAGGAGGATTCCCCCGCATGCGAAAAACGAAAATCGTCTGTACGCTCGGTCCCGCCAGCGACTCGCCGGAAATGATCCGAAAATTGATTCTGGCCGGCATGAACGTGGCCCGGCTGAATTTTTCCCACGGCGACTATGAAGAGCACGGCGCCCGCATCCGCACGATCCGGGAAGCGGTGAAAGAGCTCGGCCGGAACGTGGCCATTCTGCTCGATACGAAGGGTCCCGAAATCCGGGTGGGCAAGCTGAAGGAAGAGCCCATCGAACTGGTGCAGGGCGACACCATCATTTTGACGATGGAAGACATTCTCGGGGACAAGGATCGCATCCCGGTTTCCTACAAGGATCTGCCCAACGACGTCGCGCCCGGCGCCACGATTCTGCTCGACGACGGCCTGATCGGGCTGACGGCGCTGGACGTCCGCGTTAGCGAGATCGTCTGCCGGATCAACAACGGCGGCATGCTGAAAAGCCGGAAAAGCGTCAACGTCCCGGGCGTGAAAGTGAATCTGCCCGGCATCACGGACAAGGACCGGGCCGACATCCTGTTCGGCATCGAGCAGGGCGTCGACTACATCGCCGCCTCCTTCGTCCGCAAAGCCCAGGACGTGCTGGAAATCCGGCAGATCCTGGAAGAGCACAACGCGACCCACATCCAGATCATCGCGAAAATCGAAAACCAGGAAGGCGTCGACAACCTGGATGAAATCCTGCAGGTGGCCGACGGCCTGATGGTCGCGCGGGGCGACCTCGGGGTGGAAATTCCGGCAGAGCAGGTGCCCCTCGTGCAGAAAATGATGATCAGAAAATGCAACCTGGCCGGCAAGCCGGTCATCACGGCCACCCAGATGCTCGATTCGATGCAGCGCAATCCGCGTCCGACGCGGGCGGAAGCGAGCGACGTGGCCAACGCCATCCTGGACGGCACCGACGCCCTCATGCTGTCCGGCGAAACGGCGGCGGGCAAATATCCGGTGGAATCCGTCGAAACGATGGCGCGCATCGCCGAACGGGCCGAAACGGCCATCGAGCACCGGGACGTCCTCCTGCGGCAAAGCCGGGATCAGCAGAAGAGCATCACCGAGGCGATCAGCCAGGCGGTGGCGAGTTCCGCCCTCGACCTGGACGCCCAGGCCATCCTGACAGCGACGGAGAGCGGGTTTACGGCGCGCATGGTGTCCAAGTACCGGCCGAAGGCGCCGATCATCGCCGTGACGCCGCATGAAGGCGTCATGCGCCAACTGGCCCTCATCTGGGGCGTCGTGCCGGTGAAAGGCGAGATGGTGAACAACACCGACGAAATGTTCGAAATGGCGATCCAGGCGGCCGTGTCCGGCGGCCATGTGAAGCTCGGCGACCTGGTCGTGATCACGGCCGGCGTCCCGGTCGGCCGTTCCGGAACGACGAACCTGATCAAAATCCAGCACGTCGGCGAAATTGTTGCGAGAGGGCAGGGGATCGGCAACCTGAAGGCCGGCGGCCGCGTCGTGGCGGCCCGGACGCCGGAGGAAGCGCTGAGCGGCATGGTGCCCGGCGGCGTGCTTGTCGTCCCGGCCACGGACAAGTCCTACATGCCGGCGATCCAGCAGGCGTCCGCCATCATCACCGAGACGGGCGGCATCACGTCCCATGCGGCCATCGTCGGACTCGAACTCGGCATCCCGGTCATCGTCGGCGTCGAGAACGCGGTCGATCTGCTGAAAGGCTGCCATGACGTGTCGGTCAACGCCGAACTCGGCGTCATCTATTCCGGCAAGCTGAATTACATTTGAACGATGCGCGCCGGCGCGTCGGCGTGACAGTGCGCCGGAACGCCGGACGGCATGCCGGGCGCCGGCATGGAAGGGGTTGTCCCCTGCCATGCCGGCGTTTTTTTGTCGCCCGATTCGCCGCGCCGGAATGGCACAATGGTCCGCATGTGGAGCATGGTCGAGATGCATCAAATCCAGTTTGCGGCACGCGGGAACTGGATGTTGTGCAGGACGCCTTCCATGAACGCGGAACTTTGGTTCGCGCCTCTCATGGCCGCCGATTCGTCGATTCGTTTGGACAAACGTGTGTTCATTGTTGCAAAATGAGGGGAGAAACCATCCGGACGGCATGTGCCGGGAACAAGGAGCAATCAAGCGATGCGGGATAAGCGGCAGGAAATCGATGGCGAAGCCGGCGAACGTCCCTTCGTCCACCGGCTCAGGGTGCGCTACCAGGAAACGGACCAGATGGGCGTCGTCCATCATGCCAATTACGTGACCTGGTTCGAAGAGGCGCGGACGGAATGGATCCGGTCGCTGGGCCATTCGTACCGGCGGCTGGAAGAGGAAGGATTGCTGTTGCCGGTGCTGGAAATCGCGGTGAAGTACGGCTCTCCTGCCCGATACGAGGATGACGTGGAAGTCGAAGTCAAGCTGACGGTTTGCACGCCCGTCCGGCTCGGGTTTTCATACACGGCGAGACGGGCTACCGACGGGCAGGTGCTGGCTTCCGGCGAAAGCCGGCATGCGTGGGTGAACCCGGGCTTCAAGCCGGTCCGGCTGGACCGGGAGAAGCCCGAACTGTACAGGCTGTTGATCGAACGGATGGCAAAAGAAAACGGCTGACGGCGACGGCGCGCATCCCGCCAGGCGCGCGTCCCCGCGCGCATTCGCGCCCGACGGTTTCGCGCCCGGCGGCCGGGCCGCGCGTGCCGCGCCTGCGGCCAGACCGGCCAAACCGTGCCCACGGCCGGGCCGTCACCCGTCTTTCCGGCCGGCCGCTTCGCCTTCGATCGAGCCGTATCTGACGTAGTTCCGGATGTCCCGCAGCACCCCGGCGCGGTGCAGGGACAATCCGATGATGACCAGCGTCGGGCCGACCAGGAGGCCGATGAAGCCGAACAATTTCAGGCCGACGAACAGGCTGATCAGCGTGACGAGCGGATACAGCCCGAGGCTGCTGGAATACACCTTCGGCTCCGACAGATGCCTGGCGATCATGACGATGGCGTACAGCACGGCCAGTCCGATGCCGAAGGTGATGTTGCCTTCGATGAACACATAGATGATCCACGGGATGAACACGACGCTGGTCCCGAGGTACGGCAGCAGATCCACCAGGCCGATCAGGAGCCCGACGGTCAGGGCATAGGGCACCCGGAGCAGGAACAGCCCGATGATGACCAGCATCGTCGTGATCGAAATGAGAATGAGCTGCGCCCGCACGAACCCGAACAGCGCGCGGTGCAGATCCACCCAGACGGCCTGCATCGTCCTGGCGACCCGGGCGGGCATCTTGTCCGCCAGCCAGGCGGCGATCTTTTCCCAGTCCTTGCAGATGAAAAACGCCGCAACGAGCGCCACCAGCAGCCCGAGGGCCAGGTTCGGGACGGCGCTCACGATCGCCAGAAGCCCCTGTCCGAGGCTTTCCAGGAGGCCGGAAATGAACCGGGCGACGCTTTCCCCGATGGACGTCATGCTGCGGTCCACCGTTTCCTGCATGCCCGAGTCGGCGTACAATTTGCCGATCCGTTCAAAAAAGCTGCGCAGCCCGTCCGGCGGGAATACGGCGCTGAATTTTGCGAACCATTTTTCATAGTTGAGATTGATGAACTGCACGAGGCGGTTCGTTTCCGCGATGATGCGGATGATGATCAGCGTCAGCAGGCCGCCGAGCACCCCGACGATCAGCACGATGGAAACGGTGACGGCGAGCCAGCGGGGCATTTTCATCCTGCGGTGGAGAAATCCGGCGATCGGCCGCATGACGAGGGCCAGCAGAAAACCGATCAGAAACGGATAGAGGAGCGGCAGCCCGAAATAGATCGCCAGGGCCGCCAATGCGAGCAACGCCGCAACCCAGAGCGCTCGCAGGAAACGGTACGGGTAATCGTGGTTCATGGCGTCTCTCCAGGGATTCTTTTTCCTCCATTGTAACATATTTGCGGCCGAAGAATTGGCACGGAAAATAATATGCCGTTGTTGTTCACTTCTCTTGAAAAATCCTTTATTATGGTAAGGGTGGCCTTAATCTATTTTCTTTATAAGAACGGTTCTCTTTTTTTGCCGGGACGGGGCGTCCCTCTCTTACGCCCGGCGGACGATTTCCATACAATCAAAAGGAGAGTCGAACGATGTCAGTGACAAAAGGGCTTGAAGGAATCGTTGCGGCCGCTTCCTCGATCAGCTCGATCATCGACGGGGTGTTGACCTACCGCGGGTACAACATCGACGATCTGGCTGAGAACGCTTCCTTCGAAGAAGTGATCCACCTGCTCTGGTACGGCAAACTGCCCAACGCCGGCGAACTGGCGCGTCTGAAAGAACAGCTGTCCGAGCATGCGCCCGTGCCGGAACCGGTAATCCAGATTCTTCGCTCGGCGCCCGCGGACGCCCATCCGATGGCCGTCCTGCGCACGGCGGTATCCGCGCTGGCGCTTTACGATCCCGATGCGGACGACATGAGCGAGGCCGCCAACCTGCGCAAGGCGATCAAGCTGCAGGCGAAGCTGCCGACCATCGTGGCCGCCTATGCCAGAATCCGGGACGGCAAGGAGCCGGTGGCGCCGCTTTCGGGCGTCTCGCTGGCCCACAATTTCCTGTACATGCTGAGCGGCAGCCGTCCGGATCCGGTTGCCGAGACGGCGCTGGACAAGGCGCTCGTCCTCCATGCCGACCACGAGCTGAACGCTTCCACCTTCGCGTCCCGCGTCACCGTCGCCACGCTGTCGGACATCTACTCCGGCGTGACGAGCGCCATCGGCGCGCTGAAGGGACCGCTGCACGGCGGAGCCAACGAAGGCGTCATGGCGATGCTGGAGGAAATCGGCTCGGAAGACAACGTGGAGCCCTATATCCGGGCGAAACTGGAAGCCCGCGAGCGCATCATGGGCTTCGGGCACCGCGTGTACAAAAACGGCGACCCGCGGGCCAAACATTTGCAGAAGATGTCGCTTGAACTGGGCAAAATGACCGGCAACATGACCTGGTACAACATGTCCGTCAAAGTGGAAGCGCTGATGAACGAACTGAAGGGGCTGAAGCCGAACGTCGACTTCTATTCCGCTTCGGTGTACACGTCCCTCGGCATTCCCCGCTACCTGTTCACGCCCATTTTCGCCATGAGCCGCGTCTCCGGCTGGACGGCGCACATCATGGAACAGTATGCGGACAACCGGCTGATCCGCCCGCGGGCCGAATACGTCGGACCCACCGACCAGAAATACGTGCCGATCGCCGAACGGGCATGACGGGGTTTCGCAAATCGCCAGTCCGCGTGAAATCTTCTCCAATCAAGAATCAAACATGCATGCATTCAGCACACAACGGAGGGAACCAACATGGCCAACTTTGAACAGCTGACGCCGCCGCAAAGCGGCCAAAAGATCACGATCGACAACGGAAAACTGGTGGTGCCGGACAACCCGGTCATCCCGTTCATCGAAGGCGACGGCACGGGCCGCGACATCTGGCGCGCGTCGAAGCGCGTCCTCGACGCCGCCGTGGAGAAAGCCTACAAGGGCGGCCGGAAAATCGAGTGGTTCGAAGTGTACGCCGGCGAAAAGGCGTTCAACAAATTCAACAACTGGCTCCCGAACGACACGCTGACGGCCGTCCGCGAATACATCGTGGCCATCAAGGGTCCGCTGACGACGCCGGTCGGCGGCGGCATCCGGTCCCTGAACGTGGCGCTCCGGCAGGAACTGGACCTGTACGTCTGCCTGCGTCCGGTCCGCTATTTCGACGGCGTGCCGTCCCCGGTCAAACGGCCCGACCTGGTGAACATGGTCATTTTCCGGGAAAACACGGAAGACATCTACGCGGGCATCGAATGGCCGGCCGGGTCGGAAGAAGTCAAGAAAGTGATCAAGTTCCTGCAGGACGAAATGGGCGTGAAGAAAATCCGCTTCCCGGAAACGAGCGGCATCGGCATCAAGCCCGTCTCCGAGGAAGGCTCGAAGCGGCTCATCCGCGCGGCCATCGAATACGCCATCCGGCACAAGCGCAAATCCGTCACCCTGGTCCACAAGGGCAACATCATGAAATTCACCGAAGGCGCGTTCAAAAACTGGGGCTACGAACTGGCCGAACAGGAGTACGCCGACAAGACGTTCACCTGGGGACAGTATGACCGGATCAAGGAAGCCGAAGGCGTGGAAGCCGCCAACCGGGCGCAGAAGGAAGCGGAAGAGGCCGGCAAGATCATCATCAAGGACACGATTGCCGACATCATGCTGCAGCAGGTGCTGACCCGCCCGGCGGAGTTCGATGTCATCGCCACGCTGAACCTCAACGGCGACTACCTGTCCGACGCGCTGGCGGCGCAGGTGGGCGGCATCGGCATCGCGCCGGGGGCCAACATCAACTACGTGACGGGCCACGCCATCTTCGAGGCGACCCACGGCACGGCGCCGAAGTACGCCGACCTGGACGTCGTCAACCCGGGTTCCGTCATCCTGTCCGGCGTCATGATGCTGGAACACATGGGCTGGCAGGAAGCGGCCGACCTGATCTACAAGGGGATGGAAACGGCCATCCGCAACAAAACCGTCACCTACGACTTCGCGCGCCTGATGGAAGGCGCCAAGCAGGTGAAGTGCTCCGAATTCGCGGACGAAATCATCAAACACATGTAAGGCAACCCCATGCGCCCGAAAGGCTGTCATGGATCGTCCCCCTTCATCATACTGTTGTACCATCAGAAGGATGGGGGGACCGGTCGCATGGGTACGGGAAGACGCAAAATCACCGTCGTCGGCGCCGGGATGACCCCGCGACGGCTTTTTTGCTGGCGCAAAAGGAACTGGGCGATGTCGTGCTGATCGACGTGCCCGAGCTGGAAAACCCGACGGCGGGCAAGGCGCTGGACATGCTCCAGGCGGGACCGGTGCTCGGCTTCGACAGCCGGATCACCGGCGCGAGCGGGTACGGGGCCGCCACCGGATCCGACGTCGTCATCATCACCGCGGGAGTGGCCCGCAAGCCCGGCATGAGCCGGGACGACCTGGTGCACACGAACGCGCGCATCGTGCGGGCCGTCTGCGAAAACATCCGGCAGGCATGCCCCGGATCGTGCGTCATCGTGCTGAGCAATCCGGTGGACGCCATGACGCTGGTGGCCTATCAGACCCTCGGGTTCCCGAAAAACCGGGTTCTCGGCCAGTCCGGCGTGCTGGATGCGGCACGGTTCAACGCGTTCATCGCCCGGGAACTGAACGTGTCGGCGGAAGACGTGCAAAGCATCGTGCTGGGCGGGCACGGCGACGACATGGTGCCCCTCGTCCGGTATGCCACCGCGGGCGGCGTGCCCGTGTCGCAGCTGCTCCCGCCGGAGCGGATCGAGGCCGTCGTGCAGCGGACCCGGTACGGCGGCGGGGAAATCGTCCGGCTTTTGGGCAGCGGCAGCGCGTATCACGCGCCGGCGGCATCCCTCGTGCGCATGGCGGAAGCGATCCTGAAGGACAAGAAGCGGATTTTGCCGGCCATCGCCCTGCTGGAAGGAGAATACGGCTACAGCGGCCTGTTCATGGGCGTGCCGGTCGTGCTCGGCGCGGGCGGCATCGAGCGCATCATCGAGCTGGAGCTGACCGAAGAGGAGAAGGCGGCCCTCGACCGGTCGGCGGCGTCCGTCCGCCGGGTGTCGCAGGTGGCGGCCGGCATATTTTGAGAAGACGGTCTCCGGCGCTGGCCCGTACGGCGGGAGACGCGGCAACGGCCCGGACGGGCCGTTTTTCTTTTTGTCCGACTTCCTGTATACTGGATTTCGGAAGATGGATGATGAACCGAATCGGGAGGGAACCGCATGTTCGACGTTTACCAGTGGATGTACGTGGTGCACGTGCTCGGCGCGGTCGCGCTGGGTTATTATTTCATGCTGCCGTTCCTGCTGCTGCGCACGCGTTCTTTGACCGGCGAGCCGCTGGCGGCGTTTGTCGGCAACGTCCACTTTGTCGGGAGGATCATGCAGGCGCTGCTGCTTGTCCAGCTGCTCACCGGCGGCTACATGATGGGCGGCTCCTACACCACGTTCTGGATGACGGCGGTGCTTGTGCTGCTCGTCGCCATCGGCGCGCTGTCCGGCATCATGGGCGGCCGTTTGAAAAAGGCGGCGCAGGCGCTCAAGTCCGGCGGCGACGGCTCGGCGGCGCTGGCGTCCGTCCGGGTTCTCAGCTGGGCGCTGTTCGTGTCGCTGCTCTTGATGGTGTACGTGATGACGGTGCACGAGTACTTCTTCAAATGATCCGATAAGGAAAGGACAAGCACCCGCGGGAAACCGCCGGCCTCGGGCCGGCGGAAGTCCGGGGTGCTTTTCTTGTGGCCGGATGCGGCGCACGGGACAGGCGGGCCGGACGCCGCGCGGACGGGTCGCCGTCAGATTCCCGGCTGCAAAATCGTGTCCAGATACCGGTGCAGCACGCGGGTGATCCGCTCGCGGCCGAGCCGGTTCGGATCGACCAGGGCGTGCAGCGCCAGGCCGTCCACGAGGGCGTACAGGGTTTCCGTTTCCACGTCGAGATCGAGCCCGGGCTTCAGCAGTCCGTTACGGTCAAGTTCCCGCAAAATGCGGCCCATGCCCTGCAGCAAATCGTCCTGCGGACCGTCCGGCAGCCCGTCGGCATGCTTGCCGTGATAGATGTAGGCGAACCAGACTTCCATTTCGAGGGACGTGTCCGGATCGTGCGGGATCAGCTCGAGCAGGAGGCGCACCACCCGTTCCCGCGGCGGGAGGCCGGCCGATTTGATGCTCTCGATCCGCGCCTGGACCCGCTCTTTCACCAGGTTCATGGCATAGGCGAACAATTCGGCCTGGGTCGGAAAATAGTGGCGGACCGCGCCGAGGGACATGCCGGCTTTGGCGGCGATGTTCCGGACGGTGGCCTGCTCCATGCCTTCCGAGGCGATGATGGCGCAGGCGGCTTCCGCAATGTGCCGCTTGATCCGGTCGTGATCGACGATTTTGGGCATGGGCGGGAACCTCTCTTTTTTTAAATACACTTGTATTGCAAAAATGCCGGTGCTATAATGATCGGTGTTTCAATACAATTGTATTGCAAAAAGAGGGGGCGGGCAAGATGAGCTGGATCGCCTGGGCCATCGTGGCCAGCGAAGTGGCATTCTGGGTCTTCATCCTGCTGGCGCTGGCGACGCGCTACGTGTGGAGGCGCCGCCGGCTCAGCATGGTGCTGTTCGCCATGACGCCCGTCATCGACTTCCTGCTGCTGGTGCTGACGGCCGTCGATCTGTCCCGCGGCGCCACCGCGACGTGGGCCCACGGGCTGTCGGCGGTGTACATCGGCGTGTCGCTGGCGTTCGGCAAAAACATGATCGAGTGGGCGGACAACGTGTTCCGCCGGCGCGTGCTGAAGGAACATGTCCCCAAAGCCGTGCGGTACGGCCGGGATCATGCCGTTCATTACGCGAAGGGGTTCGGCCGGCACGTCCTGGCCTTCCTGATCGGCGGAGCGCTCGTCGGCGCGACGGTGTGGTGGGTCGGCGATCCGTCCCGCACGGCCGGCATGCTCGGCATCATGGCCCGGTGGGCCGTCGTGCTGGGCATCGACTTCCTCATCACCGTTTCCTATTTCGTCTGGCCGAAGAAGCCGCGGGCAGACGGGCAATTTTCCGGTTGACGGGAAGGCGGCGGCAAGCAGAAAACAGCCCGCACAAGCGCCGGGGGCAGGCTTCCGAAGGGAAGCGGCCGCCGGTCCGCCGTGCGGGCTGTTGTTCTTGCCGGGCCGGTGTTTTCAGGACAGTTCGTCCAGCGCCTTCTCGAAACTCGGCGCAAAATGTTCAAGGAAATAGTCCGCTTCGGGCACGCCCAGCTTGCGGATGGACTCGAGAATCTGGGACTTCGCCACGGCGAATTCCCGGTTGCCCGCGGACAGTTCGGTCACGCATTTCAGATAGGCGTCCAGCAGGTCGGCCGCCTTCACGTACCGGCGCAGGTCGTTCGAAAGGTCGTGCTTGCCGGTGACGAGGGGCCGGTATACGTCCTGCAAAGGTTCCGGCACCATCTCGAGCAGCCGCTCCGAGGCCAGCTGCTCGATTTCCCGGAAGTTGCCCAGCATGCCCGGCGAATGGTGCTTGACCGGCGTCGGGATGTCCCCCGTGAACACTTCCGTCGAATCGTGGAACAGCGCCAGCACCACCGCCCGGTCCGTCGGCACGTCCTTGCCGAAGATCCGGTTGGCGATGGAACAGAGGGCGTGGGTGATCAGCGCCACCTGGAACGAATGTTCCGCGACGTTCTCCTTCACCGTGTTGCGCATCAGGCTCCACCGCTTGATGTACCGCAACCGGTACAGATAGGCGAAAAAATGGCTGTTCATGGCGCCGGCGTCCCCCTTGCGTTCCGCATGTTCAAAGCACCTCCATTATACCGGTCCGCCGGAAGGCGCACAAGTGTTCTCTTTTTTGCGGATCACCGGTTCTTTTGGCCGTCGACTTGTGCTACACTGTAAGAAAAAGCATTGCAAGGCGAATGGGTTTTGACTTGGGAGAAAAGCGAAACACCAAACGGACACGCGGAGGAATCGGATCCCATGGAACGCTTTCAGGAGAGCATCTACAGGCTGATCGTGGAAACGAGCACCAACCTTCCGGCCGACGTGCGCAAGCGCCTCAAGGAAGCGCAGGCGATGGAGGACGCCGGCACCCGGGCGGCCCTGTCGCTCATGACGATCGCCCGGAATGTCGATATGGCGGAATGCAACGTGTCGCCGATTTGCCAGGACACCGGCATGCCGACCTTCTTCCTGCAAGTGCCGGTGGGCGCGAACCAGATCGAGATGAAAAAGGCCATCCGCGCCGCCGTCGCCCGGGCGACGAAGGATGGCATCCTGCGCACCAACTCCGTCGACTCGCTGACGGGGGCCAACTCCGGCGACAACCTCGGGCCGGGCACGCCGGTCATCCATTTCGAGCAGTGGGAGCGGGACGACATCGAAGTGCGCCTGCTGCTCAAGGGGGGCGGCTGCGAGAACAAGAACATCCAGTACAGCCTGCCGACGGAACTGGAAGGGCTCGGACGGGCCGGCCGCGACCTGGACGGCATCCGCAAGTGCATCCTGCATGCGGTGTACCAGGCCCAGGGGCACGGCTGCAGCGCCGGCTTCATCGGCGTCGGCATCGGCGGCGACCGCACGACCGGCTACGAGCTGGCGAAGCAGCAGCTGCTGCGCCATCTGGACGACACGAATCCGATCGAAGAGCTGCGGCAGCTTGAGGAATACATCATGGCGAACGCCAACAAGCTCGGCATCGGCACGATGGGGTTCGGCGGCGAAGTGACGCTGCTCGGCTGCAAGATCGGCGTCATGAACCGGCTTCCCGCCAGCTTCTTCGTGTCCGTCGCCTACAACTGCTGGGCGTTCCGGCGCCAGGGCGTGCGGCTGGACGGGCGGTCGGGCGATATCGCGGAGTGGCTGTATGAAACCGGCAGCCATGTGCCGATGACCGATGCGGCGTCCGGCGGCGATGCGCTGGCAGCCGTGTTCGGCAGCGGCGCGGCGGATGCGTCGGGCGGAGTGCCCGCATCGGGCGGTGCGCCCCGGCAGTTCGTGCTGACGCCGCCGATCAGCGAGGAGCTGATCCGGCAGCTGCGCGTCGGCGACGTGGTGATCATCAACGGCCGCATGCACACCGGGCGCGACGCGCTGCACAAACACCTGGTCCAGCACGATTCGCCGGTGGACCTCAGGGGCGAAATCATCTACCACTGCGGTCCCGTCATGATGAAGGACGACAACGGCGAATGGCACGTGAAGGCGGCGGGCCCGACGACCAGCATCCGGGAGGAGCCGTACCAGGCGGACATCATCCGCAAGTTCGGCATCCGCGCGGTCGTCGGCAAGGGCGGCATGGGCGCCAGGACGCTGGCCGCCCTGAAGGAGCACGGCGCCGTCTATCTGAACGCCATCGGCGGCGCGGCGCAATATTACGCCGAAACGGTCAAGAAAGTGGAAGGCGTCCACTTCATGGAATTCGGCATCCCGGAGGCGATGTGGCACCTGCAGGTGGAGGGATTCGCCGCCATCGTGACGATGGATGCCCACGGCAACAGCCTGCATGCCGATGTGGAAAAGGACTCCTTCCAGAAACTGGAGCAATTCCGCGAACCGGTGTTCAAATGAGGGGAGCATCCACCGGTTTGCCGCGCTGACGAACGGCCGAGGCGGACGGACGCCCCGGCCTTCATTTTCGGGGAACGGAGGGCGGTCATGGCACGGTTCAGCACGCGCCTTGCGCTCATGTTCATGCTGCTCGCCGGCGTGTCCATCCTGGGTTCGGGCTTTTTCATGTACGGCATCGTGGTCAACGCCCACGTGGAAACGGCCATGGCCGCGATGGAGCGGGAGTTGGCCCTGATCTCCCGCGATCTCGCCGCCCTGGATGCGGGGCCGGCTTCCGATCCCGTCCTGCGGCGGGAGGCGCTCTCGCGGTATGCCGCCGAAACGGACCGGCTGCTGGATGCCCGGATCACGATCATCGGCACGGACGGCACCGTGCTGGCGGATTCGCGGACGGATCCGGACGACATGGAAAACCACGGAAGCCGGGAGGAAATCCTTCAGGCCAAAGCTGAAGGCATCGGCTTTGCCCGGCGACAGAGCGGTTCCCTCGGCATCGGGCTGCTGTATGCCGCCGTGCCTTTTTCGCCTGAAGGGTCGGACGAACCGGCCGGGTATGTGCGCATCGCCGTCGGCATGGACACGCTGGAGACAACGAAGCGGCGCCTGCTGCACGGACTTGCGGCCTGGATGCTCCTGTTTGCGGCCATCGCGTTCGCGGCCAGCTACCGGATCGCGAGGAGCTTGTCCCGCCCCCTGGAGCGGATCGCGCGGGCCGCCCGGTCCATTTCCCGGCAGGATCCAGCGGCCGCTCCCGAAACCCGGATCCGGGTGTCGGAAGACGGACGGGACGAGTTTGCCCAGCTCGGACGGACCATCAACGCCATGGCCGACAGCCTGCGGGAACGGATGGAGGCGGCGCGGGAAAGCGAAAAGCGGCTTGCCAGCGTGCTGGATGAAATGATCAGCGGCGTCATGCTGGTGGATCCGACCGGCATCGTCCGGCTGGCGAACCGCAAGGCGGTGCAGTGGTTCGGTCTGGCCGCCGGAGACGTCATCGGCCGGCCGTTCGGCGAGATCGGCGGGCCGGCGGAGCTCGCCGGGCTGATCAGGAGCTGCCTCGCCCACCGCGAGCATCTCCGGGAAGAGCTGACGATGCGGCACCCGGATGAACGGACCGGCGAGCGCATCATCGAGGCGAACCTGGTGCCCATCGGCGCCGGGGATGCGCAGGACGGCATCGTCATCGTGCTGCACGACATCACGGATATCCGGCGCCTCGAGCGGATGCGCAGCCAGTTCGTCGCCAACGTGTCCCACGAGCACAGGACGCCGGTGGCGGCCATCCGCGGCTATGCCGAAACGCTGATGGCCGGCGCCCTGCACGATCCGGAAACGGCGGAATCGTTCCTGAAAATCATCGCCGACGAAAGCCGCCGTCTCGGCCGGCTGATCGAGGACATCCTCGACCTGTCCAACATCGAATCGAAGCAGGTGGCGATGCATTTCGCGCCGGTCGATTTGGCCGGCTTCATCGCCAAGACGATGGGCACGGTGCAGCCGGCGGCGGACGAAAAGCGCATCCGACTCGCCTGGGACGTGGAAGACGGGCTGCACATCGAAGCGGATGAAGACAAGCTTGGGCAAATCCTGCTCAATCTGCTGAGCAACGCCATCGCCTACACGCCGGAAGGCGGCTCGGTGACGGTGACGGCACGGACCGTTGCGTCGGCGGGCGGTGCCGGCGGCGGGACGGAGCGGGCCGGAAGCGGGATGGAGCGAACCGGCAGCGGGATGGGCGGAACCGAAGGCGGGATGGACCGGACTTCTGCCATGCCGGGCGGAGCCGCGGCGCATCCGGCGGACGGGGACGGCGGCGAAGAACGGGTGCGGATCGAAGTGCGGGATACGGGCATCGGCATTCCCCGCAAGGATTTGCCCCGCATTTTCGAACGGTTCTACCGGGTGGACAAGGCCCGCAGCCGGAGTTCCGGCGGCACCGGGCTCGGCCTGTCCATCGTCAAGCACCTGGTGGAGCTGCATCACGGTTCGATTTCGGTGGAGAGCGAACCGGGCGCCGGGAGCGTGTTTGCCGTGGAACTGCCGGTTCTCCAGCCGTGGAACGGGGACCATTGATTCTTGGCGGCGTCGCCTTGCGCAAGCACGGGCGGCCGGTTTTGTTGACATTCCGTTAACAAAATTGTGCTACAGTTTGCAGAAGGGGGGATGAAACGTTGAAACCGTCCATTCTCGTCATCGAGGACGAACCGACGCTGGCACGGCTTCTTTCATACAATCTGAACCGGGAAGGTTACGACGTGACGGTGGCCGAAAACGGGGGAGACGGGCTGAGGCTGGCCGTCACGCAAGCGTTCGATCTCATCATCCTGGACATCATGCTGCCCGGGCTGAACGGGTTCGAAGTGCTTTCCCGCATGAGGGAACGGGGCGTGCAGAAGCCGGTCATCATCTTGACGGCGCGCAGCGCGGAGGACGAAATCGTGCGCGGGCTGCGGATGGGCGCGGACGACTACATGACCAAGCCGTTCGGCGTGGACGAGCTTCTGGCCCGCGTGTCGGCGGTGCTGCGGCGGTCCGGCGGACGGGGGGCGGCGGACGGCGGTTCATCTCGGGACGAAACGAAAATCGAAATCGGCGATCTGGTCATTTACCCGAAAAAATATGAAGTCTGGGCAAAAGGGGAGCCGATTGCCCTCCGCCCGAAGGAATTCGAGGTGCTGCTCTACCTCATCCAGCGGCCCGGCATCGTCGTCACCCGTGACGACCTGATGAACGCGGTTTGGGGGTTCGACTACATTGGCGGGCAGCGGACCGTGGACGTGCACGTCAGTTCGCTGCGCAAAAAGCTGGAGCTGGGCCGCCATTCGCTGAAAATCGATTCGATCCGCGGCGTCGGCTACAAGCTGGTGCCGCCCCGGCCGGACCGGCCGTGAGCGCCGGGCGCGGACTTCGGCGGCCTCTGGACATGGTTGGAGGAGGCTGCCGCAAAGTGCCGGACGGCGTGCCGGAATGCGTGCCGGCCACGGGGTGCCGGAAAAGGGCGCCGGCCGGCCATGAAGCCGGCGGAAGACCGGCGACGGGAAATCGTGATGCGCGGAAAATCGTGGTATACTGGTGGGCGGAATCCATCGCGAAAGGATGACCTCGTGCCATGGCGTTCATGGACGACAACTTTTTGCTGACGAACCCGACGGCGGTCACGCTGTACCACGACTACGCCGCCAAATTGCCGATCATCGACTACCACTGCCATCTGAGTCCGCGGGAAATCGCCGAAAACCGCCGGTTCCGCAACCTGGCCGACATCTGGCTGTCCGGCGACCACTACAAATGGCGCGCCATGCGCGCGGCGGGCGTGGAGGAGCGGTTCGTCACCGGGAACGCGTCCGACGAAGAGAAATTTTTCGCCTTCGCGCGCACGTTGCCCATGGCCGTCGGAAATCCGCTCTACCATTGGTCCCATCTGGAGCTCCGCCGGTACTTCGGCATCCATGAGATCATCAACGAACGGAACGCGCCGGCCATCTGGGAGAAGGCGAACGCGCTTTTGGCCGGACCGGGATTCGCCGCGCGGGATTTCATTGCCAGATCCAACGTGCGGGTCATCTGCACGACGGACGATCCGGCGGATACGCTGGAATACCACCTGGCCCTGAAAAACGAGCGGGATTTCCCGGTGAAGGTGCTGCCATCTTTCAGGCCGGACAAGGCGCTGAACGTCGAGAAGGAGGAATTTCCGGTCTACGTCCGCCGTCTCGGGGAAGCGGCCGGCATGGCGATCGAAGGGTTTGACGATCTGCTGGAAGCGCTGGCGAAACGGATCGCCTTTTTTGCCGAGGCGGGATGCGTCGTGTCCGACCATGGGCTGGACGAGGTGCAATTTGCGGAAGCGGGCGACCGGGAAGTCGCGGACATTTTCAAAAAGGCGATGGACGGCCGCGCGGTCACCCGGGAGGAAGCGTGGAAATTCAAAACCCGCCTGCTCGTCTTCCTCGGCGGGGAGTACGCAAAGCGCGGCTGGGTGATGCAGCTTCACATCAACGCCAACCGCAACAACAACACGCGCATGCTGAAGCTGCTCGGGCCGGACACCGGGTTCGATTCGATGAACGACGCGCCGCTCGCCTTCCCGCTGACGCGTCTGCTGGACGCGATGGAGAAGGAAGAGGCGCTGCCGAAAACGATTCTGTACTCCCTCAATCCGGCGCAAAACCATCTCCTGGCCACCATCATGGGCAGCTTCCAGGGCGGCGGCGTCCCCGGCAAAATGCAGCTCGGTTCCGCCTGGTGGTTCAACGACACGAAAGAGGGCATGATCACCCAGATGAAGGCGCTGGCGGAAACGGGCCTGCTCGGCCGGTTCGTCGGCATGCTGACGGATTCCCGCAGCTTCCTGTCCTACACGCGGCACGAGTATTTCCGGCGCATCCTGTGCAACCTGATCGGCGAATGGGTGGAAAAAGGGGAGCTGCCGGACGACGAAGCCTGGCTCGGCGGGCTCGTGCAGGACATCTGCTTCCACAATGCGAACGCCTATTTCGGCTTTGGCGCGGAAATTTGAGTCTTCGGCGCTTGGGTGATGGGTGTTTGCTTAGGTGATCGGCGTCGTCCGCCGGATTGGGCGAGCGGTGTCGGCTGACGATTTGGACGGGAGGTGTTTGCAGCGGCTTTTTGGAATCGATCCTTGTTTGAGCGTTTGATCGGATCGTCCGGAAACGGGCGGTCCGTTTTTTTATGGGGAAACAGGCCGCAGGTTGCCCGGATTCGCCGATGTTCGAATTTCTCGATCAACTCGGGATGATATGACAGTTCGTGGGCCGAGTTGATCGAAATTCTCGATCATCTCGGAGTGAAAGGGCGGTTTGTGGGTCGAGTTGATCGACTTTTTCGGGCATCTCGGGGAAAAAGCAGTGGTCGCGGAGCGAGTTGCTCGAAGAATTCGATTAACTCGTCCGGAAAATGCGATTTTGGAAGTGAGATGCTCGATTTTCTCGATCAACTCGGGATGATATGACAGTTCGTGGGCCGAGTTGATCGAAATTCTCGATCATCTCGGAGTGAAAGGGCGGTTTGCTGGTCGAGTTGATCGAAATTCTCGATCATCTCGGAGTGAAAGGGCGATTCGTGGGCCGAGTTTATCGGCTTTTCCTGCATATCGGGGTGAAAGGGGCCTCATGCCGCGAAGAGTGTCAAATCTTCTGTCATAAAAATACCTAATAAATCATATAAATAACCTTATTTAGCGGCGGTCGATCACAAATATTGCACAATAAAAAACCGTTGTGCTATAAATAGTATATCTTATTTCCGAACCTTGGCATGGGAGGGAGCGGCATGGAGAGGGAACTGGCGCTGGAAGTGGTGCGGGTGACGGAAATGGCGGCGCTGGCCTCCGCACCCTGGATGGGGCGGGGGGACAAATTCGGCGCCGACCAGGCGGCCACTTCCGCCATGCGGGCGATGTTCGATTCGGTGTCGATGAAGGGAACGGTGGTCATCGGCGAAGGGGAGATGGATGAGGCGCCGATGCTGTATATCGGGGAGAAGGTCGGCAACGGCAACGGGCCGGAAGTGGACGTGGCCGTCGATCCGCTGGAAGGAACGGAGATCGTGGCGAAAGGACTCAACAACGCCATGAGCGTCCTCGCCATCGCCAGCCGCGGCCAGCTGCTCCACGCGCCGGACATGTACATGGAGAAACTGGCCGTCGGTCCGGCGCTGGCCGGCAAGCTCAACCTGCTGGACCCGGTGGAAGTCAACATCCGGCGGGCGGCCGAGCTGCTCGGCAAAAAGGTGGCCGACCTGACCGTCATGATTTTGGAGCGGAAACGCCATCAGGAGATGATCGACCGGCTGAGGCGGATCGGCGTCCGCATCAAATTCCTGCACGCCGGCGACGTGGCCGGCGCCCTCGCGCCCTGCTTTCCCGAAACGGGCATCGACATGTACGTCGGCTCCGGCGGCGCGCCGGAGGGCGTGCTGGCCGCCGCGGCGCTGAAGTGCCTGGGCGGCGAGCTGCAAGGGCGGCTCATGCCGTCGGATGGAGAAGAGTATGCCCGCTGTGTTAAAATGGGTATTGAGGATCCGTACCGCGTTCTGACCATGGATGACATGGTGGGCAGCGGCGATGTCATTTTTGCCGCCACGGGCGTGACGCCGGGAGAATTCCTCGGCGGGGTGCGCTATCTCGGCGATGACCGGGCGGAAACCCACTCCATCGTCATGCGGGCGAAAACCCGCACGATCCGCCAGATTCACGCCTTGCACTATCTTCCGTCCAAGACGCTGCTCAATCGGCTGGCCCTTGCGCCGGAACGCGTGCAGAAGGCGGCTGATCGCGCCTGAAGGGGGCGGCCGGTTGGCGGGAACGCGGCAGGGAGGCGTTCAACATCGAACTGACGGAACGACAGCTCGCGATCGTCGAGATCGTCAAAAAACATGCGCCCATCACCGGGGAACAGATTGCCGAAAGCCTGGGCGTGAGCCGTCCGACGCTCCGTTCGGATCTGTCCGTTCTGGTCATGCTCGGCATCATAGACGCCAAACCGAAGGTCGGGTATTTCCCGGGAAAAGCTTTCGTGGAGGAAAATGCCGCGGCATCCCGTTTGTCGTCCTTCAAGGTGAAGGATATCATGGGACGGCCCGCGGCGGTCCGGGAAAACGATTCGGTGGGCGATGCGGTGATCCAGCTTTTTGTCGAAAATACCGGACTGCTCGTCGTCGTGGATGACGCGGGGAATCTGGCCGGCGTCGCCTCGGCGAAGGATTTGCTCAAGGTGGCCATGGGCAATCCGAACGCCGCGGCCATGCCCGTCAGCATGGTGATGACGCGGCTCCCCCGCGTCGTCTGCATCGGGCCGGAAGACAGCGTTTTGGAGGCGGCCCGGCGGATGATCGAGCACCAGGTGGGCGGCCTTCCCGTCGTCCGGGATCGGGCGGGCGCCGAAGGCGAAAGCGGCCGCGAAGTGATCGGCCGGATCACGAAAACCCACATCCTGCAGGTGCTGATCGAGCAAACGGTGACAGCTTGAACGGAGGACCAGTCCATGTCGCTGCCGGAGAAACGGATTTTCGTCTGTTCCGATGCCGTCGGCGAAACGGCGGAAGCGGTCGTTCGCGCCACGATCCGCCAGTTCGCCGGCGGCGATTTCAAGGTAAAACGGTACGGCAAATTGTCCCGCGAAGAGGAAGTGAAGGCGATCGTCGCCGAAGCCGCCGAATCGCGGGGCGTCATCGCCTATACGCTGGTGCAGCCGGAACTTCGGGACGCCATGCGGAAAGAAGCGATCCGGCTCGGGGTCCGGGCGGTGGACGTCATGGGGCCGATGATGCAGGCGTTCATCGACACGTTCAACGATTCCCCCGTCTACAAACCCGGGCTTCTGCACGAATTGGATGAACAGTATTTCCGCAGAATCGAGGCCGTCGAGTTTGCCGTCAAGTACGATGACGGGAAGGATGCCCGCGGCCTGCTGCAGGCGCAGGTGGTGCTCATCGGCGTCTCCCGCACGTCCAAGACGCCGCTGTCCATCTATCTGGCGCACAAAGGCATCAAAACCGCCAATTATCCGCTGACGCCGGAAATCAAGCCGCCGAACGAACTGTTTGCGGCGGACGGCCGGCTGATCATTGGTCTGACGATGGATCCGGAACGGCTGTTGAAAGTCCGCACCGAACGGCTGAAGTCGCTGGGCCTGCCCGCCCGGGCCGCCTACGCGTCGCTGGACCGGATCAAGCAGGAGCTGGCCTATGCGGACGAGATCATGAAGCGGCTGCGGTGCCCCGTCATCGACGTCACGGAAAAATCCATCGAGGAGACGGCCGGCATCATTTTGAACTATTTGCAGGGTTGAAGGCAAGCACCGGAACCGCCCGAGCGGGTTGCCGGTGCTTTTTTGCGCAGAAAGGCGCCATAACATTTTTTCGTCCGGTTGACGATAACTAGAGTTAAGACGGATGCACGAAAAAACCGGGCGAAGCATCCGGCGGGACATCCCGGAACAGGCGAGCCGGAGGGGAAACGCGATGGACTTGCTGAGACGGCCTGCTTTCTGGTTGACGGTGGCCATGCTTGCCGCCGGAACCCTTGCCGGCTTTCTCGCGTACACGCTGCTGTCGTATGGACCGTCGTCGCCCGCCTACGTGGGCGGCCCGCTGCTCGTGTCCGACAGGGACGGGCTGTACGTTTGCGTGGATGAGGCGACGCCACAAGCCGGAGAGGCCGTTTCCGCGGCGAAGGAGCGGCTTCAAGACTGGTTCGGGAACGAAATTTCCGCGCATCCGGGCTATGACGGCCTGGGATACGGCGATTTGCGCGTCCGGATCGACGAAGGGTGTCCCTTCGAACCGTACCTGGTCCGGGAGGGCGCGGAGCATCCGGCCCTTGGCGGGGTCGGCGGCATGGCCGACCGGTTTGGCCAGCGGCCGGGCCGGTATCGCTTCGCCGTTTTTGTCGCGGACGAATCGCTGATCCGGGAGAAGTTCGCCGGGCTCGATTCGCGCCGGACGCCGGAGGAATTCCTTTGCGAAAACCACGAATGCAACGAAGTGACGACGTCAATCTATGTGTCCGAACGGGAGATCAACGGCGGTGACGGCCGGTTTTTCCTCCGGGAGTTTCTGCGGATGATGGGGCTCGATTGAGCGGGGCCGCCCCAACCGTCCGCGCGGTCTGCGAACCGGCGGCCTCCGAAACCCGTTTCACCCATTCCATGAATGTGCCGTTCGTCTGCTCGCCGGAGCGGAAGACGAGCCACAGTTCGTTGCCGGCCCGCCTGGGCGGCACCCACAGTTCCTTCATCCTTCCCCGCCTGATGCTGCCGGCCACCAGATAGTCGGGCAACACGCTGATCCCCGTCCCCTTTTCCACCATGTCCGCCATCATGCGCAAATCGGGCACCACATAGCGCGGCTCGATCGACGGCCGCACGCCGAAGGCTTCCTGCCAGAAGCGGCGGATCATCGGCAGTTCGGCGCCGCAGGCGATCCACGGCCGTTCTTCCAGACCATCCGGCAAACGCGATTCGTCGATGGCCGGTTCATCCTTTGAAGCAACCAGCAGGAACGTTTCGTCGGCCAGCTTGACGTAGGTGAGGCCGCCGGCGGGCAAGTATTGCGTCGACACGAGAACGTCCAGTTCGTGGGCTTTCAAAAGTTCGATGAGCGGCCCCGTTTCCCCGAAGGTGAACGACAGCCGCCAGGGGCCTTTCGGCAGGCGGGGCAGCAGCCATTCCTGCATGAAGGCGACCGGGCCCCCGACGCGGAGGAGCGGCGCCGCTTCCTGCCGGAGCAGCCGGGAGGAGACGGTTTCCAGCCGGTCCACCGGCTGGGCCAGTTCGTTGTACAACCGCTTGCCCCTTTCGGTCGGGATCATTTTGCGCGGCGTGCGGTAAAACAGCGGCTCTCCGACCTCCGCCTCCAGCGCCGCCAGATGCCGGCTGAGGGCGGGCTGCGTCATGAAGCGGGCGGCGGCCGCCGCCGAAATGGACCCGTGCCGGCAGATGGCGATGAAGGAGCGGAACCATTCGAAATCTGCCATAACTTTTTTTATACCTTCCCCTAATATCCATTATTTGTATTATAGCAAACCCCGTTTTACAATGGGAACCGCAGAGAGATCCGCAGATCGCGGGCAACCTGAAAATGATGGAACGGGGTGATGACCATGGAGAGCAGGATCCTGATGGTGGTGACGAGCCACCGGCAGATGGGCGACAAGGAAACCGGCATCTGGCTGTCGGAATTCGCGGAGCCCTACGATCTGTTCCGGGCGGAAGGGTACGACGTCACCGTCGCCAGCATCGCCGGCGGCAAGGCGCCGGTGGATCCGCGCAGCATCGACGCGGAGAAGGAGAAGAAATGGGCCGATGCCCTCGCCGCCCTGGAGGCGACGGTGCCCGTCGACCAGGTGTCGTCAGACGGGTACGACGCCATTTTCCTGCCGGGCGGCCACGGCACGATGTTCGATTTGCCCGGCAACGCGAAGCTGCAGACGCTGATCCGCGAGTTTTTCGAGTCCGGGCGCGTCGTGGCGGCGGTCTGCCACGGCCCGGCCGGCCTCGTCGGCGCCACGCTGTCGACGGGCGAGCCGCTCGTGAAGGGCAGACGGGTGACGGCCTTCACGGACGAAGAGGAGCGGGCGGCGGGCCTGGACAAAGCGGTGCCGTTCCTGCTGGAAACCCGGCTCCGGGAGCTGGGCGCCGATTTCGTCGCCGCCGCCAAATGGGCGAACCACGTGGAAACCGACGGGCGCCTCGTCACCGGGCAAAACCCCCAATCCGGCGAAAGCGCGGCGCGCAAAGTGGTGGAATTGCTGAAGCAGCCGGTGGCCTGAGAACGGCCGCATCCCGCGGGTTCCCTTTCCGAAAGGGAGCCCGCGCCCTTTTTTTACTGGAAAAATCGTGACATCGGCGGGCAAATTCGGGCAAGAAAGAAGGCGGGCCGGCCTTTTATGATGAAAGAAGAATGCGCGATTGCGCGGGCAGCGTCCAGACGACGAAAAGGGTGGTGCGGGCATGAAATTTACCGACGGCTATTGGCTGGTGCGAAAAGGGTACAAGCTGCAAAATCCCGTGGACGTGCGGGACGTGCGGATCGGGGACGGCAAGGTCACCGTTTACGCGGCCACGCGGCCGGTCCGGCACAAGGGGGACACGCTGAACGCCACGCTGCTCACCTTCGAGTACAGTTCGCCCCTGCCCGGCGTCATCGGGGTGCGGATGTACCGGCACATCGGCGGGGTGAACCGGGGACCGGCCTTCGAGCTGAACCGGCGGCCGGCCGGCGTGGACGTCCGGGACGGGCAGGAGGAGGCGGCGCTGGCGTCGGGCGATCTCGAAGTGCGCATCCGCAAGGCCGGCGGCTGGGACGCCTCCTTCTTCTGGAAAGGCCGGCGGCTGACCGGCAGCGGACGCAAGGCGGCCGCGCACATCGAGGAAGAAGCGACCGGCCGGACGTACATGCGCGAACAGCTCGACCTCGGCGTCGGGGAAACCGTCTACGGGTTCGGGGAACGGTTCACGCCTTTCGTGAAAAACGGGCAGTCGATCGACATCTGGAACGAAGACGGCGGCACGGCCTCCGAGCAGGCGTACAAGAACGTGCCTTTCTACCTGTCCAGCAAAGGCTACGGCGTCTTCGTCAACCATCCGGAGCGGGTGTCCTACGAAGTGGCGTCGGAAGTCGTGTCGAAGGTGCAGTTCAGCGTGCCCGGCGAAGTGCTGGAGTATTTCGTCATCGGCGGCGACACGCTGAAGGACGTGCTGGACCGCTACACGACGCTGACGGGAAAACCGGCGCTGCCGCCGGCGTGGAGTTTCGGGCTGTGGCTGACGACGTCGTTTACGACCAGCTACGACGAGGAAACGGTCACGAGTTTCGTCAACGGGATGGCGGAGCGGGATTTGCCGCTGTCGGTATTCCATTTTGACTGCTTCTGGATGAAGGAATACCAGTGGGTCGACTTCGAGTGGGACAAGGACGTGTTTCCGGACCCGGCCGGGATGCTCAAAAGGCTCAAGGACCGCGGTCTCCGGATCTGCCAGTGGATCAACCCGTACATCGCCCAGAAATCGCGGCTGTTCGAGGAAGGGATGAAAAACGGCTACCTCGTCAAGCGGCCCGACGGCAGCGTCTGGCAATGGGACATGTGGCAGGCGGGGATGGGGCTCGTCGATTTTACCAATCCGGCGGCGGTCAAGTGGTACCAGGACGAACTGCGGAAGCAGCTCGATCTCGGCGTCGACTGCTTCAAAACCGACTTCGGCGAGCGCATTCCGACGGACGTCGTCTACCATGACGGCTCCGATCCGGAGAAGATGCACAACTATTACACGTACCTGTACAACAAGGCGGTCTTCGACGTGCTGCTGGAGAAAAAGGGGCCCGGCGAAGCGGTGCTGTTCGCCCGGTCGGCGACGGCGGGCAGCCAGAAGTTTCCCGTCCACTGGGGCGGCGACAACTCGGCCACCTACGATTCGATGGCGGAAACGCTCCGGGGCGGCCTGTCCCTCGGGCTGTGCGGTTTCGGTTTCTGGAGCCACGACATCAGCGGCTTCGAGCGGACGGCGCCGCCGGACATCTACAAGCGGTGGGTCGCCTTCGGCATGCTGTCTTCCCACAGCCGCCTGCACGGCAACGAGTCGTACCGGGTGCCGTGGCTGTTTGACGAAGAGGCGGTGGATGTGCTCCGCCATTTCACAAAGCTCAAGCACCGGCTCATGCCCTACCTGTACGACAAGGCGGCGGAAGCCGCGGAGCGCGGCGTGCCGATGATGCGGGCGATGGTGCTGGAGTTTGCCGAAGACCCGACCTGCGCGTTCCTCGACCTGCAGTACATGCTGGGCGACGCGCTGCTCGTGGCGCCGATCTTCAACGAGGAGGGAACGGCCCGGTTTTACTTGCCGAAAGGGCGCTGGACCCACCTGCTGACCGGGGAGACGGCGGACGGCGCCGCGTGGCATGAAGGCCGGTACGACTATTTCAGCCTGCCGCTGTACGTGCGGCCGAACACGCTGCTGGCGATCGGCGGCCGCGACGACGTGCCGGATTACGACTATGCGGACGGCGTTGCTTTCCATCTGTTTGAACCGGCGGACGGCATGCGGGCGGAGGCGCGGATTGTCGGCCCGGACGGCCGGGAGGCGTCCCGCTGCGTCGCGGTGCGGGAAGGCCGTGCGGTGACGGTCTTCCATGCGGGCGCCGAAAAGCCGTGGAGTCTGGTGCTGCGCGGGATTTCCGAGGTGGCCGGCGCGGAGGGCGGCCGGGCGGAGGCGGCGCCGGAAGGCGTGCGGATCGTGCCGGATGCGCCCGGCGGCAGCGTGAGGATTTGGTTGAAATCATGTAACTGATGTGGTGTGGCGATCGGCCTTGTGTTGCTCCATTTATGGGTCTGCCCGGAAATGGCGCCTGCGGTATTCCGCCGGCGTCATGCCCGTCTGTTCGCGAAACCGGCGGATGAAATAGCCCGGATGCTCGAAGCCGACTTCGAGGGCGATGTCCAAAATGTTCCGGTCGGTTTCGCGGAGCAGTTCCGCCGCCTTCTCCACCCGCAGCCGGTTGATGTAGGCCAGCGGCGTCTGGTGCATCGTCTGCTTGAAATAGCGGCTGAACCGGGAATCGCTCATGCCCATCAGCTCCGCCAGCTCGCGGAGACGGATCTTGCCCGTGCAGCGGGTTTCGATGCGGGCGATGACGGCTTTCAGGGCTTCCAGCCGCTGCCGGTCCCGCGGCCGCTCCCGGTGGCGGGCGATCCAGCCGGGTCCGCCGGCGACCGCCGCCAGGATCAGGTACAGACGGGCTTTCACCTCCAGCTCGTATCCCGGCTTGCGGGCGGCCAGCGCGCGGCGGATGGCGGAAAGCTCGTCCAGGACGGCGGCGCTCCACGGTTCGGCGCCGTCATAATGCGCCGGCAGCGAGCATCTTCCATCCAAAAGGCCGGCCAGGTAGTCGCTCTGCACCCGGTCCAGCGTGCCGCTGCGCAGCCAGTCCATGCGAAACACGAGCGCGAAGAAACGGCATCCCGCCTCTCCCCGCGGATGCCCGGCGTGGATTTCGCCGCCCGGCACGTAAACCGCTTCCCCGGCCTTGAGCGGGAGCAGGTCCGTTCCGATCTGGAACGCCATTTCCCCTTCCAGCAGCAACAGAAATTCCGCTTCCGCATGCCAGTGGGCATAAACCGGCATGTCGCCGGGACGGGCGCGGTGCAGGTAGGCGGCGACGGGAAAGGCGGCGTCCCCGTGGACGCGGTTTTCTTTGCCGGCTTTTGCGGGAATGGCGGTTTGCCCGCCGGTTTCGGTCCGCGCGGCGTGTTTGGTTTGGGCAGGGGCTTTCGTCATCGCTGCCGTCACCTCTCACCCCCAGTTTAGCGCAAGTCCGGATGCCCGCAAAGGGGCGTGCCGGCCGGTGAAGGGGAGGCCGCAAGCGTTTTTTGACGGCGGGGGGGACGGGCGGGACAGGCGGGTCAGACGGTGTTGTGGTCATTTTTGCACTACATTTTTGTTATGATTCATTTTCCATTCATTGTTGGCGCATATTTGCGATTCTTTGGTTCATTTTTGACGGCTTCCGCCCTCGCAGCCGATCAGATGTCCAGCAGGCGGAGCAGCTGGCGGAGGCCGGCGATCCGGACGACCGCCGGCCGCCGTTTGAGGAGCCGGGCTTTGCGGCTTCCCGTGCCGGCGCGTCCCGGTCTCACATGGACGGCGTGCATGCCCAGGCGGCGGGCGCCCAGCACGTCCTTCCGCCAGGAATCGCCCACCATGACCGCCTGTCCCGGCTTGATGCGGAAGGCGGCGAGGGCCGTGCGGAAAATCCGCTTGCCGGGTTTGCCCTGCCCGCGCCCGGCGGGAACGAACACCGATCCGTCGTCGAAATGGCCGTCCAGCCCGGCCCCCGACAGCAGCTGCATGACCCGCTCGCGCGGGGAATTGCTGATGATGCCGAGCCGGTAGCGGCGGGAAAGGCGCCCCAGGACGTCCCCGGCGCCGGGCGCCGCAACCGGGTGGCGGGACGCGAGCGCCTTCGTCCGCCGGTACAGGCTGGCGAGGAAGGACGGCGTCACGTCAAACGGCGAGCCGGCGAGGGCGGCCTTCATCGCCGCGAGATGCCGCCGTTTGGACATCCGGGGCGAGCGGGATGATCCGGCCGAACGGGAACGACGGGCGCCGCCTCCGGACCGGGCGCCGTCTCCGCTCCGCAGCGCCGCCGCATAGCGGTCCGCCGCGTCCTCCGGCGAAAAATCGCCCTTTTCCCAGCGGCCGGCAAACTCCCCGAGGGCTTCGGCAAACGCCGCTTTCCAGCCGCCTTCCCGGTCCACCAGCGTGCCCTGCACGTCGAAAAACACCGCCCGGATCCGCCCGCGCGGCAGCGCCGCCTCCTTCATCCGAGCGCTCCCTCCCCGGCATAGAACGATTGGATGGGATATGTTATGATGATGAAAAAAAAGAGGTGAGCGGATGGACAAGCTGATCGTGATCGACGGCAACAGCATCGCCAACCGGGCGTTCTACGCGCTGCCCCTGCTGAGCAACTCCGCCGGGCTGCACACGAACGCCGTCTACGGCTTTACCACGATGCTGCTGCGCCTGATCGAAGAAGAACGGCCGACCCACATGCTGGTGGCCTTCGACGCGGGCAAGGAAACGTTCCGCCATGCGGCCTACGCCGATTACAAAGGCACGCGGGCGAAAACGCCGCCCGAGCTGTCCGAACAGTTTCCGCTCATCCGCGAACTGGTGGACAGCTTCGGCATCGCCCGGTACGAAATCGAGGGGTACGAAGCGGATGACATCATCGGCACGCTGACCCGGCTGGCGGACGAACGGAAAGACATGCGCGTCCTGGTCGTCACCGGCGACAAGGACATGCTGCAGCTGGCGTCCGATCAGGTCACGATCGCCATCACGCGGAAAGGCATCAGCGAAACGGAGCGGTTCGACCCGGCCCGCATCCGCGAGACATACGGCCTTGCGCCCGCCCAGATCATCGACCTCAAGGGACTGATGGGCGATTCGTCGGACAACATTCCCGGCATTCCGGGCATCGGGGAAAAGACGGCGCTCAAGCTGCTGCACGAATACGGCAGCGTCGAGAACGTGCTCGCCAACGTCCATTCGCTCAAGGGCAAATTGCGTGAAAACGTCGAGGCGCACCGCGAAGACGCGATCAAGAGCAAGGAGCTGGCCACGATTTTCCGCGACGTGCCGATGGAGCGGGACTGGTCCCGTTTTCGCTTCACGGGCATCGACCGGGAGCGGCTGGCGGACATGTTCCGCCGGATGGAATTCCGGTCGCTGCTGGAAAAGCTGGGCGCCCCGCAGGGCGATCCGGCGGGCGGGGCGGGCGGCAACTCCGCGGGCGTGGCGGCATCCGGCGCCTTGTCCGTCGAAACGGTCGTCATGACGGAAGACGCGCTGGAAGAGCTGACGCCGGACGTTCTCGCCGGAACGGAGTCGATCCAGGTGGAAATCGCCGGCGACAACCCCCACGCCGCCGAAGTGCTCGGCATCGCCCTGTACGGCGGCGGGCGCGTCCGCTACGTGCCGGCCGGCCTGCTGCATGCGCCCGGCGCGGAGGCGCTCCGGAACTGGCTGGCCGATGAGAAAAGTCCGAAGGTGCTTTATGACGGGCACAAGGCGATGGCCGCCCTGGCCTGGCGGGGCATCCGCCTCCGGGGAATCGCCTTTGACGCCATGCTGGCCGCCTACCTTCTGGACCCCGCCGGCGGCGAGCAGCCGGTTCACGCCATCGCGGGGAAATTCGGGACGGCGGGCGTGCCGGCGGAAGAGGACGTGTACGGCAAGGGCGCCAAGTTCCGCGTTCCCGCCACGGACGAAGTGGCCGCCTTCGCCGGAAAGAAAGCCGCCGCGCTCAAGGCGCTGGCGGAGAAGATGGGCGCCGAGCTGGAACGGTTCGGCATGACGGACCTTCTCGTCAACCTGGAGCAGCCGCTGTCCGAAGTGCTGAGCGAGATGGAGCTGGCCGGCATCCGGGTGGACCGGGACGATCTCGTCCGCTACGGGGAAGAGCTGGCCGAGCAGATCGCCGGGCTCGAACGGCAGATCCACGATCTGGCCGGCGGGCCGTTCAACATCAACTCGACGAAGCAGCTGGGCGACGTGCTGTTCGAGCGGCTCGGCCTGCCCGCCTGGAAAAAGACGAAAACCGGCTATTCCACCGACGCGGAAGTGCTGGAACGGCTGGAGCCGTATCACCCGATCGTCGGCCTCATCCTCCACTACCGCACCCTCACCAAGCTGCAGTCCACCTATGTGGAAGGCCTGCAGAAGGAAATCCGGCCGGACACGGGCAAAATCCATACCTATTTCCGGCAGGGCATCGCCGCGACGGGCCGGCTGTCCAGCCAGTATCCGAACCTGCAGAACATTCCGATCCGCCTGGAGGAAGGCAAGAAAATCCGCAAGGTGTTCCTTCCCGGCGAGCCGGATTGGCTCATCCTGAGCGCGGACTATTCGCAGATCGAGCTACGCGTGCTGGCCCACCTGTCCGGCGACGAGAAGCTGAAGGAAGCGTTCGTCCGAGACCGGGACATCCATACCCAGACGGCGATGGACGTGTTCGGCGTGACGGCGGACGAGGTGGACGCCAACATGCGCCGCCAGGCGAAGGCCGTCAATTTCGGCATCGTCTACGGCATCAGCGACTACGGGCTGTCGCAGAACCTGCACATCCCCCGCAAGGAAGCGGCGGCGTTCATCGAACGGTATTTCACGGTGTTCCGCGGCGTCCGCGCTTACATGGACAACATCGTGCAGCAGGCGCGGCGGGACGGCTTCGTCACCACGATCCTGAACCGCCGGCGCTACCTGCCCGAAATCAACGCGTCCAACTACAACCTGCGCTCCTTCGCGGAACGGACGGCGATGAACACGCCGATCCAGGGGTCGGCGGCGGACATCATCAAGCTGGCGATGGTGAAGCTGGCCGCCCGCATGAAGCGCGAAGGGGTTCGAAGCCGCATGCTGCTGCAGGTGCACGACGAGCTGGTGTTCGAAGTGCCGAAGGACGAGCTGGAGCGCATGCGGGACATGGTGAAGGAAGAGATGGAAAACGCCGTCCGGCTCGACGTGCCGCTCAAGGTGGACGTCAGCTGGGGGGCGAACTGGTTCGAGGCGAAGTAACGAAGCGGCCGGAGACGGCCGACAAGGCCATGCAAGGGAGGAACGCCGATGCCCGAGCTGCCGGAAGTGGAGACGGTACGGCGGACGCTGGAACAACTGGCGGCGGGACGCACGATCGAACGGGTGACCGTCCGCCTCGCCCGCATCATCCGGGGCGCCGAGCCGGAGGCGTTCTGCCGGGCGCTGGCCGGCCAGACGATCCGCGAAATCGGCCGCCGCGGCAAATATTTGCGCTTCGTGCTGGACGACCTGACGATGGTGTCCCATCTGCGGATGGAAGGGCGGTACGGCCTTTTTGACGCCGATGAGGAATGGGAGCCCCACACCCACGTGGCGTTCCGCTTTGCGGACGGCAAGGAGCTTCGCTATCGCGACGTCAGGCAGTTCGGCACGATGGAACTTTTCCGCAAAGGGGAAGAATGGATAAAGCCGCCGTTGGCCAATCTGGGGTCGGAACCGCTGGAGCCAGGGTTTACGGTGCATGCGCTCATGAAGGCGATGGCGCGAAGCCGATCCAGAATCAAGCCGCTCCTGCTCGACCAGACGAAGGTGGCCGGCATCGGCAACATTTACGCCGACGAAGCGCTGTTCCGCGCGCGCATCCACCCCGGCCGGACGGCGGACAGCCTGACGAAGGCCGAGTGGAAACGGCTCTATGAAGCGATCGTGGACACCCTCAAAGAAGCGGTGGCCGCCGGCGGCTCGTCCGTCCGGTCCTATGTGAACGGCCATGGGGAAATCGGCCTGTTTCAGCTGCAATTGAACGTTTACGGACGCAAGGGAGAACCGTGCCCGCGCTGCGGCCGGCCGGTCGAGAAAACGACCGTCGGCGGGAGGGGCACGCACTATTGCGCCCGTTGCCAGAAATTTCCCGGATTTTAAGGCGGATCGGCGATCGCGGGGGACCCGGTGGCAGGCGAATCCGCCATCCGGACACCCGCGCCGCCGAACCGGCCCCGCTCCCCCTGCATACGCTGGAGCAGGGAGGAGATGGCCGTGGCTTCTGTCCTGACGCTGTTGATCATCGCGCTTTCCGTCAGCCTGGACGGTTTCGGCGCCGGCCTGCTGTACGGCGCCCGCGGCATCCGCATACCGGCCGGGTCTTTGCTCGTCATTGCCGCCTGTTCCGGCGGCCTGCTGTACGCCGCCATGCTGCTCGGCGAACGGCTGGCGCTGTCGCTGCCGCCGAAGGCGGCTTCCGCGGCGGGCGCCGTCATCCTGATGGCCGTCGGCCTGTGGTCGATCGCCCAGTTTTTCCGCAGCCAGAACGCGGCCCGGCCGGCCGGTCACGCGGTTCCTATGGCCGAGCAGCGGGCGCCCGGAGGAACGGCGGTTGCGGCGCGTCCCGCCCACGCGGGAATGGCGCTCCGTCCGGTGTTTCGCCTGGAGCTGAAGAAAGCCGGCATCGTCGTGCAGATCCTGCGCACGCCGGCGGCGGCGGATGCGGCGGACCTGGACCGGTCCGGCAACCTGTCCGCGGCGGAAGCTTCGCTGCTCGGCCTCGCGCTGTCGCTGGACGCCGTCGGCGCGGGCGTCGGCGCGGCGCTGGTCGGTTACGGCGCGGAGACCACGGCCCTGTGCATCGCGGCGGCGTCCGGCCTGTTCGTTTTCATCGGCACGATCCTTGGCCGGAAGTCGGCCCGCCGCCTCGGCCGCCTGGCGGCGCTGCCCGGCGCCATGCTGATCGGCGCCGGCCTGCTCAAACTGTTTCAACTGTGAATGGTTTGCAAGGGGGTTGCCCGGACGATGATCATTGCATTGACCGGAGGCATCGCGTCCGGCAAGAGCACCGTGTCGGCCATGCTGGCCGAACTGGGCGCCGCCGTCGTGGATGCCGACCGGGTGGCCCGGGAGGTGGTGCTCCCGGGCACGCCCGGCCTGAGAAGCGTGGCCGAAGCGTTCGGACAAGCCGTGCTGAACGAGGACGGCACCCTCAACCGAAAAAAACTCGGCGACCTCGTGTTCGCCGATGAAGCAAAGCGCAAGCGGCTGGAAGCGATCCTCCATCCGGAAATCCGGCGGGTGATGGAGGCGCGCATCGCCGATCTCGAACGGGAAAATCCCCGCCGCCTGGTGGTGGCGGACATCCCGCTGCTTTATGAAACCGGCCTTGATGCCCGCTATCCGGAAGTGATGCTCGTGTACGTGCCGCCCGCGATCCAGCTGGAACGGCTGATGAAGCGGGACGGCCTTTCGCCGGAGAAAGCCCGGGAACGGCTGAACGCCCAGCTGCCCATCGACGAGAAGAAGGCCCGGGCGGACTGGGTGATCGACAACAGCGGTTCCCTGGAGGACACCCGCCGGCAGGTGCTGGAGTTCTGGCGAAGAAAGGAGTTGCCATGACGAACGCGTTGCTTCGCAGCAAAACGATTCCCGCCCTGCTGCTTGCCGCGGTGCTGGTGCTGCTGTTCGCCGACGAATGGGTGCTGGAATGGATTTATCCGATCAAATTCGAAGAAGAAATCGGGGAAGCCGCGCGGACAACCGGGGTGGACAAACATCTCCTGGCGGCGATCATCCGCGCCGAAAGCAACTACCGGGCGGACAAGGTATCCGCCAAGGGCGCCGTCGGCCTCATGCAGATCATGCCGAACACCGCCGACTGGATCGCCGCTTCCGTCGGCATGGAAACGCCCCTCGGCGACCGGCTGTTCGAGCCGGAGCTGAACATCCGCATCGGCGCCTTGTATGTCCGGATGCTGTCGGAACGGTTCGCCGACCGGATGGGCCATGGCGATGCGGCCAGCGAGCTGGCCCTCATCGCGGCGGCCTACAATGCGGGGCCCGGCGCCGTCAGCCGGTGGCTGGCGGACGGCACGTGGTCCGGCCTGTACCGGGAAAGCGGGCAGATTCCTTACGGCGAGACGCGGCATTTTGTGGAAAGAGTTATTTATTACTATAATAAATACCAGCGGATCTATGGGGACGGACGATGATGCTGCCGGAACCGGCGCGGAAGGCGCCGGAAACAAGAGTGCCCGCCGGAACGGCCGCGGGCCGTCACCGGACAGGCACTGCAAACCCGAAGATGATGCCGGATTAGCGGGCGCCGCCGGCCAGTTGCTGTTCCGCGATCTGCACCAGGCGGCGGGTGATGTGGCCCCCGATGGCGCCGGTGTCGCGCGTGGCCATGTGGCCCATATAGCCGTCCTGCGGAATTTGGATGCCCAGCTCCTGCGCGACTTCGTACTTCAGCTGGTCAAGCGCCGCGGTGGCTTGAGGGACGACAAGAACGTTGCTGGAACGGGATTGTCCTGCTGCCATGACGTCTTCACCTCCTTGCCGTTGGTGGTTCTATTATGCGCCGGGGAGTCCGGGGCCACACAGGGAACCGATGGCAGCGGGAGACGCGGCGGCATCGTGAATCGCGGCGCGAAGAAGAGTCCGACTACCGTGAAGGAGCGAACAGGCGATGAAATGTCCGTATTGCCAATATGACGGCACGAAGGTGCTCGATTCGCGGCCGGCCAACGAAAACAAGTCGATCCGCCGCCGGCGGGAATGCGAGAAATGCGGGCGCCGCTTCACCACCTTCGAGACGGTGGAAGAAGCGCCGCTCATCGTCATCAAGAAGGACGGGCGGCGGGAAGAATTCAGCCGCGACAAAATTTTGCGGGGCCTCATGCGCGCCTGCGAGAAGCGGCCCGTGTCGGTGGAGCAGCTGGACGGCATCGTGTCGGAAGTGGAGCGAAGCCTCCGGAACACCGCCGCGGCGGAAGTGGAGAGCCGGCAAATCGGGGAACTGGTCATGGAGCGGCTGTACGGAGTGGACGAAGTGGCGTACGTCCGTTTCGCCTCGGTGTACCGCCAGTTCAAGGATATCGGCATGTTCATGAAGGAACTGTCCAGCCTGATCAACAAAAACCGCTGATGCCGGGAGGCCTGCGAATTGTCCAAACATCGCCTGCAATCCCTGTCCGCGGTCCAGCTCGTCGTGTTCGCCTATCTGGCCGGCATCCTCCTGTGCGCGGCGCTTCTCATGCTGCCCATCAGCCAAAACCCGGGCGTCAGCCTGACGCTTGCGGACGCCCTTTTCACCGCGGCGAGCGCCGTCAGCGTCACCGGCCTGGCGACGGTGGACGCGGCGGCCGCGTTCAGCCCGTTCGGCCAGGCGGTGCTGCTATTCGCCTTCGAATTCGGCGGCGTCGGCATCATGACCCTCGGCACCCTGCTGTGGGTGGTGCTTGGCCAGAACGTGACGCTCACCCAGCGCAAGCTGCTGATGGCCGACCAAAACCAGAACCAGCTGGCCGGCCTGGTCCGTCTGCTCAGGATCATCATGACGATGGTGCTGCTGGTGGAGGCCGCTGGCACGCTTTTTTTTGCCGTCTGGTTCCGGTTGACCGGTTTCGCCGAAGGATGGGGAACGTCTTTCTATTATGGGCTGTTCCATGCCGTTTCATCCTTCACGAACGCCGGTTTCGACCTGTTTGGCGGTTCCATGGCGGCGTTTAGGCACGATTACGCGGTGCAGGCGGCCACCATGCTGCTCATCGTGCTCGGTTCCATCGGGTTTCCGGTGCTGGCGGAACTGTGGCAATATGTCACGGCGGGCGAAAACCGGCGCGCCTTCCGCTTTTCCCTGTTCACGAAACTGACCCTGGCCACCTACGCCGCGCTGTTGGTGCTGGGCGCCTTCGGCCTGTGGCTCCTGGAGCGGGATTCGTTTCTGGCCGGCCTGCCGTGGCATGACCAGCTGTTTCTGTCGCTGTTCCATTCGGTGACCGCCCGGAGCGGAGGCATGACGACGGCGGATTTGTCCCTGTACGGCGCCGACTCCAAGCTGCTCATGGCCATCCTGATGTTCATCGGCGCCAGCCCGTCCAGCGCGGGCGGCGGCATCCGCACGACCACCCTCGCGGTGCTGCTCTTGACGCTCGTTTCCGTGGCCCGCATGCGCAGGGACGTCACCGCCTTCGGGCGGACCGTCAAGCACGAGGACGTGCTGAAAAGCTTTTTCGTGTTTGCGCTCGGCATTTTTCTGTGCGCCGTTTCCGTCCTGTTCATCGCCGCGGTCGAAAACGGCCGCTTTTCCCTGGAATCGGTGCTGTTCGAAGTGGCGTCGGCCTTCGGCACGTGCGGCGCGTCCCTCGGCGTGACGCCGCATCTGTCCGTCCTGTCGCAAGTCTGCCTCATGGCGCTCATGTTCGTCGGCCGGATCGGCCTCGTCACCTTCCTCGGCCTGTTCCACCGGGACCGGCAGAAACCGGCCGCCTGGCGCTATCCGGAGGAAAAAATCATCATCGGCTGACGGGCGCGGACTGGACACGCGGACCGGAGGCGGCCGGGACGGTGCGCCGAATGCTCCGGGCAGGCAACCGACCATCGGATTTCGGGAGGGACGGTTCCGGGTTGACGGGTCTGAAATACGAAGAACGACCGCCGGCATCCGCCCGGCTGAAACCGTTCGTGAAGTGCATCTGGACGCTGCGGCGGACGTATGCGGGACCAGAAGAGGCCGAAGTGCTGTGGCCCGACGAGTGCAAGGAGATCATCGTCCACCACGGCTGCGTGTACCGCTGCGCCGGAAGAGAACTGCCGGCGTCCTTCGTCATGGGCACGCTGTCCGGTTTCCGCCGGCTGGAAACGCAGGGAACGCTGGTGCTGTACGGCATCCGCCTGCATCCCTGGGGATTGCACATGATCACCGACAAGCCGGTGCGGCAGTTCAACGACCGCTTCGTTCCGCTGGCGGAACTGTCGGAAGCCCTGGATGCCGGGCGCGTGGCGGCGCTGGAACGCAGCGTCATGACTGGCAGCCTGGACGACGCCCAGCCCCGGCTCGAGTCGTTTCTGGAAGCCCTCATCGATCCGGTCCGGGAAGAACCGGTCCTGTTCGCCGTGCTGGCCCGCCTCGCCGGCAATCCGGCGGAATACGGGGTGGCGGACGCGGTGCGGGATTCGGGCCTGTCCCAGCGGCAGTTCGAACGGCTCTGCATGAAAGTGACCGGCCTGTCGCCGAAGCGGCTGCACAAAATCGCCCGGTTCAACCGGGTCCGCCTTGCCCTGCTGCTCCGTCCGGACCGGGATCTCAACGATTTGATGGCGGAAGCGGGCTACTACGATTACTCCCATTTCTCGAAAGATTTCCGGTCATGCATGGGCATGACGCCCGCGCAGTTCAAGACGTGGGCCCGGCGGCTGGCGGCCGATCACGGGCCGGATGTCGGGTTTTTACAAGACAAGGATGACAGACTCCGGTAAGATCCCCAATAAAAGGAGGGATCTTTTTTCATGATCACGGCGATTGCAACGGTTTCGATCTATGTGGAAGACCAGGACAGGAACTTGCGCTTCTGGACGGACAAGGCGGGGTTCCGGCTCGTCCGCGACATTCCCATGGGGCCGGATGGCCGATGGATCGAGTTGGAACCGCCCGCGGGAGGCGCCCGGATCGTCCTCTACCCGCGAACATACATGAAGGGCTCGGAGCACATGCGGCCGTCCATCATGTTCGAATGCGAAAACATCCGCGAGACATGCGAGCGCATGAAAGAGAGCGGCGTCGAGTTCCTTGGCGGCCTGATGCCCATGAAGTGGGGCATTTTCGCGCAGTTCCGCGATCCGGAAGGGCATGTCCACTTTTTGAAGGAAAAGGGGAGCGGCGTACAGACGGTCGACCCGGGCGGAAAATAAGCAATTGCATATCGTAGCCGCTTCGAATAAACTCATACTAGAAGCGCGGTGTGATTTTTGTCACACCACGGAAGCCGGAACGGCCGCCGACCACAGCAACGGATCGTGGCAGCAAATCATGAAAGCGCTTGACTGAAAGCGTAAGCGGTTGCTTTCCAATTCCTGGTGATGGCAGTCCATGGCGCGCAGTATGAGGATCCCGTAAAGGAGGAACGAAGCGTGCTTGATGAAAAAGTGTTGACGCGCTATCCCCAGCAGCCCCACGGCGGAGAGCTCGTCAACCAGGTTCTTGCGGGCTGGGAAAGGGAACAGGCGCTGGAACGGGCGAAGACGCTGCCGAAGATCATGGTGGACCTGGAAGCGGTCATCACCATCGAGATGATCGCGACGGGGGTGCTGTCGCCCCACAGGGGATTCATGAACGAGGCGGACTACAAGTCCGTCCTCACCACGGGCCGCCTGACGAACGGCCTGATCTGGCCGGTGCCGCTCAGCTTCGCGCCGACGGGCGCGCGCAACCGGCAGGTGCTCGGGGAGATCGCCATCGGCGACGAGGTTGCGCTGATTGACGAAAACCAAACGCCCATCGCCATCATGCAGGTGGAGGACAAGTTCGCCTACGACAGGGAATTCCGCGCTTACCACCTGTTCGGCACGACGGACCGCTCCCATCCCGGCGTCGACGCCATTTACCGGCGCATGGGCGACATCGCCATCGGCGGTCCGATATGGCTGATCAACCGCGCCAACTGGGGCCCGTTCGAAAAGATGCGGATGGAACCGAAGGATACGTGGAAACTGTTCTACGAAGAAAAGAAATTCAAGACGGTGGCCGGCTTCATCACCGGCGCCAACCCGCTGCACCGCGGCCACGAGTACATTCACCGCAACGCGCTGGAGAAAGTCGACGGGTTGTTCATTCAGCCGCTCGTCGAGCTGGCAAAACGGGAGTACACGAGGCACGAATTCCGCATGCTGGCATACCGGAGCGTCATCGACACCTACTATCCGAAAGAGCGGACGATCCTGGCGCCGCTTCGGGTGACGTACATTTTCGCCGGTCCGCGGGAAGCGGTGCTGCACGCCATCATCATGAAAAACTTCGGCTGCACCCATGCCCTCATCGGACGGGACCACGCCGGCGTGGGCGATTTCTACCACAAATACGCCGCCCACGAAATTTTCGACCAGTTCACGCCGCAGGAACTCGGCATCGACGTGATGCTCTTCCACGAGGTGTCCTACTGCCTGCGGTGCGACAGCCTCGTCACGTCGCAGACGTGCCCGCATGACAACCGGTACCGGGTCAACATTTCGGGCACCGGCATCCGCGAGCTGCTGCGTTTCGGCATCATGCCGCCGAAGGAAATCGTGCGGCCCGAGTCGGCCCGCATCGCCATGCAGGGCATCCAGCCGAAGGGGCTCGATGAAGAGGGCCAGGCGATCTACCCGGTGGGCAAAACGATCAAGGCGATGTTCCCGCAGTATCTGGAATACACCCGCATCGGCGGGCCGAAGCGGGAGCGTCCGCTGAAGCCCGAGGAGCTGACCGTGCGGGATCTGGAAGCCGCGGTGCTGGACATCCGCCGCAACGCCGACCGGATCTACGCCGACATTTCCGAGGAGTACAACCGCATCGCGGATCTGAACCGGGACATGCATCCGGACTGGGTGCTGAGCGCACGGGAAGCGGCGGCCGACCAGCAGCGGATGGTCATCTCGGACCTGGAGGAGAAGGTGGACCTGGCGCCGGAGGTCGCCTCCGACGAGTTCATGTACCAGAACAAGCAAGAGGCGATGCGGGAACTGGAGGTGGCGCGGAAAATTCTCGAGGACATTCCGTCGCCGCTGCGCAAGGAGCAAATCGCCTACCGGACCTGGAACGCGATGCCGTACAAGCGCTACCGCGGCGACGACAGCGAGTGACCGTTCACCGGAACATGAAAATGCAAGGTTGCTTCGGCAAGTGGCCGGCAACCTTGCTTTTTTTTTCGTCATCGCGCGCGGGTTTGCCAAAACCCGCCTGCCCGGATTATAGTGGAACCATAGCCCATCGTCATCGGAGGTTGACGGCATGCTGACGCAAACGATTCAACTGTGGAACGACCGGGACGACGCCCGGGTGGAATGCTACATCCTGCGCGATTCGCCGGAATTCAGGACCGGCGCCAGGCGGCCGGCGGTGGTCGTCTGCCCGGGCGGCGCCTATCTGGGCACATCCGACCGGGAAGCGGAGCCGGTGGCGCTCCGGTTTGCCGCAGCCGGGTATCATGCCTTCGTTCTCCGCTATACGACCTATTTCCGGGAATGGCCTTCCGATTGGCAGCACGCGCCGGGCAACGAGCGATCCGTCTTTCCCCAGCCGCTTCTTGAACTGGCGAAAACGGTCGCCCACATTCGCCGGCACGCCGACGAATGGCTCGTGGATCCGGACCGGATCGCGGTGGCGGGTTTTTCGGCGGGCGGCCATCTGGCGGCCAGCCTCGGCGTGCATTGGCACGAGCCTTTTTTGAAAGAACATCTGGGCGAAGACAACGAGCGGTTCAAACCAAACGCCCTCATCCTCGGCTACCCGGTTCTCGATTATCTTCTCATGCGCGACGAATTGAAAAGGGAGCCGAACGAAGGACACCGGACGCTGTTCCGCGTCTCCAACAAGGCGGTGTTCGGCACGCCGGAGCCGGACGAAAACCGGTTGGCCGAAAGAAGCCCGGCGCTTCACGTGTCCGGACGGACGCCGCCGGTGTTCATCTGGCACACGGCGGATGACGAACTGGTATATGCGCGGAACGCGCTCCATTTTGCCCTCGCCTGCGCGAAGCAGAACGTGCCCTATGAATTGCACATTTTTGCAAACGGCGTGCACGGGCTGTCGCTGTGTGACGAAACGACGGCGGCAAACGCGGACCAGATCAATCCGGAAGCGGCCGTCTGGTTCCAGCTGGCGCTGAACTGGCTGAAGAAACAGCTGGCGTGACAAAAAAAGAACGGCAACCCTGCCCGTGGCAAAGTCACCGTTCTTGCAATGGACCTTAGCGGGCTCGAACCGCCGACCTCTACACTGCCAGTGTAGCGCTCTCCCAGCTGAGCTAAAGGCCCGTTTGTCGCCGGCCTCACCGGCTCACGAAGGAGATTATAGCCGATTCTTCGGGTAAATGCAACTCGGGAATTCAAGTCAAAATGATAAAAAATTTTCTTGCATTTTTCTGATAAATGGTTCATGATGGCAAGGCTGGTTTCGACAGGACTTGACATCCTTCGAAACGAATGTTCAACATCATCGGTTGGCCAAAGGTCGCTTGGAGTGGGCACGGATGAAGAAGCGTCTCAGGATCAACGTCCTGATCCCCTACATGGACGGCGAGTATTACGGCACCATTTTCACGGAATTGCTGAAAGAGGCCGGCAGGCGGGATGCGATCCTGTTTGCCATACAGACGCAGCCCAGCGCGGGGTTTGCCGATTTCTTCGATTACCGGATCGGCACGGATACGGCGGACGGCTGGATTCTTCTAACGAATCCGAACACGTCCTATCCGGCTTCACCGGAACTTCTCGAGGCCATCGGGGCGACGGGCAAACCGGTGGTCACCATCGGTTACCGGGAAGCGCGAATTCCGTGCCACTCCGTCATCATCGACAACCGGAACGCCATTCGGGAAGTCGTCAGGCACCTGGTCCGGGAGCACGGGCACCGGCAAATCGCCTTTGTCGGCGCGCAGGATCACATCGACCTTGTCGAACGTTTTGAAGGATACAGGGAAGCGCTGGAAGAGAGCGGCCTGCCGCTATTGGACCATCTCGTGTACCGGGTCCACGATTCCCTGCGCCAGGGCGGCATCAACGCGGCCCGTCAGATGCTGGCCAGAGGCATCGATTTCACCGCCGTTGTCGCGTCGACCGACCTGAACGCCGACGGGCTGATCGAAACGCTGCAGGCCGCGGGCATCCGAATTCCCGGGGACATCGCCGTCGTCGGGTTCGATGATCTGCCTTCGTCCGCCGAGAACGAACCGCCGCTGGCATCCGTCCATCAGCCGATTGCCGAATTGGCCAGAACGGCCGCGGATGTGCTGTTCCGCCGGATTGACGGGGAAGACTGGCCGGGCGACGTCACCCTTGTCCGGACCCGGTTCGTGCCCCGGGCGTCCTGCGGGTGCGGCCATGCAGGCCCGCGGCCGTCCGCGAAGGCGATGGTTCGCAAATTGGCGGAAGCGAGAACCCTCAACCGGTACCTGATCGACAGCTACTACCAGCTGACCCACAACGTGGTGTCCGCTTCCCGCGAAGCGTATTTTGATTTTTCGAAAATGTTCCAGGGCATCTGCCGCTGGGGCTGCCTGGTGCTTTGGGAAGACGACGGACTTGGCGGCCGGCAGCTCATCGTCAGGCAGTCCTTCTGCAGAAAAGGCGATCCGGCGCCGCCGGTCGGGACCGGCATTCCGATCGAACGGTTTCCGCCGGCGGAATGGATGCCCGAGATCGGCGACGACGAGTTCGTGCGCATCCAGCTCGTGCGCAGCGACTCGGAGGACTTGGGCTTTTTCATCCTGGTCGGGCCGGTGGGCCAACTGATGGCCACGCCCGAGGTGGACATGGTCCGCATCAGCAGCAGCATTTCCGCCCCGTTCCTGATGCGCGACCGCCTGTTCCAGCAGGTCCGTTCCATCGCCGAGCAGCTGGAAATCGTGTCCCGCACGACCAACGACGGCATCTGGGACCTGGACCTCGAAAGCCGGAAGATGGTCTGGAGCCCGCGCATCCACGACATGATCGGCCTCATCGGAGAAACGGTGACGGAGGATGCCGATTCGTTCGTCCGGCTCATCCATCCGGAGGACGCGGATCAGCTCGTGGACGGCATCCGGAGGCACATCCGGGAGGGAGAGCCGTTCAAGCTCGAGTTCCGCATCCGGAACCGGCAGACGGGGCAATATTTGTGGCTGCATGCCGCAGGCGACTCCATCCGCGACGAAGGCGGCAAGGCGGTCCGCATGATCGGCTCCCTGATCAACATCACGGAAAAGAAACAGGCGGAGCAGCAAATTTTGCACCTGGCGTTTCACGATTCGCTGACCGGTCTGCCAAACCGCCAGCTGCTGTTCGAACGGTTCAAGGCGTGCAAGGAGCGGATGGATCAAACCGGCGGGAAAATGGGCATTTTGCTCATTGATCTGGACCGGTTCAAAGTCATCAACGACACGCTGGGCCACCAGATCGGCGACCGGCTGCTGACGGCGGTCGGCCACACGCTGGACCGGTTTCTCGGGGAGGCGTGCGGCCCGGCTGCCGATCCGGGCGCCTTATGCACCGTCGCCCGCCAGGGCGGGGATGAATTCATCGTCCTCGTTCCGCTTCCCTCCGGCGACGTCATCCGGCTCGAGAAACTGGCCGGGCGGATCGTCGGCCGGTTCCAGCAGCCGTTCATGGTTGAAGGTCTGGAACTGTATGCGACGGCCAGCATCGGCGTTGCCGTCTATCCGGAAGACGGCGGCGACCTGGACGCCCTGACCCGTTGCGCCGACATCGCCATGTACCGGGCGAAGGAACTGGGCAAAAACCGGTACGAGCGCTATTCGACGGACAACCACAACCTGACCGTCGACCGGCTGGCCATGGAAAACGAACTGCGCCGGGCGCTGGAGCGCGGCGAATTCGAACTCGTCTACCAGCCCCAGATCCGTCTGGAGGACGGGCGGATTTTCGGCGTCGAGGCGCTGATCCGCTGGCGCACGTCCGAACGGGGCGTCGTGTCTCCATCGGATTTTATCCCCCTGGCGGAAGACGGCGGGCTCATCATCCCCATCGGGCGCTGGGTGCTCCGGGAAGCGTGCCGGCAGCAGAAAAAGTGGATCGACGAAGGCGTTTCGCCCTCGATCGTGTCCGTGAACATTTCCGCCAGCCAGCTGCAGCAAAACGATTTCGCGGACATGGTCAAGGACATTCTGGCGGAAACCGGTCTCCCGCCGCAATGCCTGTGCCTCGAAATCACGGAAACCGCCGCCATCACGAACTGGAACAACAGTCTGGAAAAGCTGGAAAAAGTGCGGGATCTCGGCGTGAGAATCGCCCTGGACGATTTCGGCACCGGGTATTCGTCCCTGTCCATGCTGAAGCAGCTGCCGATCCACATCGTGAAAATCGACCGTTCCTTCGTCCGTCACCTGGCGGAGAACAGCAGCGACGCCGCCATCGCGTCCGCCATCATTTCCCTGGCCCGCACCCTGGGGCTGACCGTCATTGCCGAAGGGGTCGAAACGGAAGCCCAGAAGGAGCGGCTGCGGCAGGAGGGCTGCCACTGCATCCAGGGGTACGTGTTCAGCAAACCGCTGACGGCGGCCACCTGCCAGATGTTTTTTCGCCAGTTCGGCACGCCGGGACGGACGCCCGCGAAGGCCGGGGCCAGGCGGAAAAAGGACGCCTGAAGACATCATCATAAACGGCATCATCATATGGTATTTTTCCGGGATCAGCGGAAGAAGCTTCGCCGGACGGGCGGAGCTTTTTTTTTCATCCATGCAAGGTTGTGCCGCATGCTTTTTTTTACGCTGGTTTTACAAAACATTGACCGGCCCCTGACAAACGGACGGTACCATCGATCATGAACGTACAACCTTGCATTCATCAAACATTGCGGGGGAGGAACCGTGAACATGACGAAAGGCGCAAAGACGGCGAAGATCGCAAAAACGGCAGGCGTTCTGCTTCTCGCATGCATGCTCTGCCTCGCGGCCGCCTGCGGCGGCCAACAGGCGGGCGGCGGCGATGGCCAGGCGCAGGCGGCGGTCCGGACGGATGCCGGCGCCGGCGCGGAAAGCGCGCGCGAGGCGGGCGGCGAACAGGCCAACGAACAGGCCGGCGAACGGAAGCTGGAAGGGACGGTCATCATCGACGGATCCGGCACGGTGTATCCGCTCATGGCCCGAATCGCGGAATCGTACATGATTGAAGAGCAGCCGGGCGTCAGCGTGCAGGTGGGGCGTGCCGGATCGTCGGCGGGCTTCAAGAAATTCATCCCCGGCGAATTGGATTTCGCCGACGCGTCCCGGCCGATCAAGGCGGAAGAAATCGCGCAGCTCGAGGAACGCGGCCTGAAGCTGGGTGAAGACGTGCTGGAATTCAAGCTGGCCTATGACGGCTTGACGATGGTCATCAACAAGGAAAACACGTGGGCGGTGGAAATGACGGCGGAAGAAGTGCTGGGGATGTACGTGTCCGGCCAATACGCCGCGGACGACCGCGTGAAATGGTCCGACATCCGTCCCGAATGGCCGGCGGAAGAAATCAAGTTTTTCGGCCCGAACGAAAACCACGGCACGTACGAGTTTTTCTTCGAAACGCTGCTCGGCAAACGGGATCTGGTGACGACAGTCAACCTGCAGCAAGAATATTCGACGCTGGTGGACCTCGTGTCCAAAGACAAAAACGCCATCGCATTCTTCGGCTACGGCTACTATGCCGCCAACGCCGACAAGCTGAACGCGGTCAAGATCGATTTCGGCAACGGCCCGGTGGCGCCGTCCGAAGAGACGATCGGCGAAGGCCTGACGTACGAAACGTTCACCCGTCCGGTCTTCACTTACCTGAACGTCAGACATGCCAAGGAAAAGCCGCAAGTGCTGGACTTCGCGTACTACGTGCTGGAGAAGGCGCCGCAATTCGCCGGGGAAACCGGATTCGCGCCGCTGGCGCCTTCGAAGTACGACGAATACAAAGCGCAGCTTGACGGGCTGCAAAGGCCTTGATGACGATGAACGGCTCCGCGAACACCCGGGACTTGGTTCTCCGCCGCTTCGCCCGCGGCAGGCGGCGGGAACGCCTGGTCCCCGCTATTCTTTTTCTCGCGGCATCCGTGTCGGTGCTCACGACCGCCGGCATCGTCCTGATTTTGCTGGCCGACAGCCTGCTGTTTTTCAGGCGGGTGTCCGTCTTCGAATTTTTCGGCGGAACGGAGCTGGCTCCCCTGGCGCCGGAACCGAAATTCGGCGTTTTGCCGCTCATCGCCGGCACGTTGTCCACGTCCCTGATCGCCATGGCCGTGGCCGTGCCGGCCGGGCTGGCCATCGCCGTCTATCTGAGCGAGTACGCGCCCGGGCGGGCGCGGAACATGCTCAAGCCCGTGCTGGAAGCGCTGGCCGGCATTCCGACCATCGTATACGGTTTTTTTGCCTATGCCTTCGTGACGCCGCTCCTGGCCCGTCTCATTCCGGCGCTGGAGGCGAAAAACGCCCTCAGCCCGGGTCTCGTCATGGGCGTCATGATCATTCCGCTCGTCGCCTCGCTGTCCGGGGACGCCATGAGCGCGGTGCCCCATGCCCTGCGGGAAGGGGCGCTGGCGCTGGGCGCCACCCGCCTCGAGGTGACGTTCAGGGTCGTCATGCCGGCCGCCCTGTCGGGCATCATCGCCTCTTTCGTGCTGGCCGTGTCCCGCGCCGTCGGGGAAACGATGATCGTCGCCATCGCGGCCGGCAGCAACAAGACGCTGACCTTCGACATCACCGGGTCGATGCAGACGATGACCGCCTACATCGTGGAATTCACCAGCGGCGATGCGGGCAGCGGCACGACGGGCTACTACAGCCTGTATGCGGTCGGTTTTACCCTGTTCGTGTTCACGCTGCTCATGAACATGGCCGCCCGGCATTTGTCGCGGCGGTTCAGGGAGGGAGTTTGACCACATGACAAAACCGTTTCCGGCCGCATCGCCCCGGCGCCTCCGGCTGCGGCTCGCCCTGAACCGGACGGCGAAGACGCTGTTTCTGCTGTCGACCGCCTTCGCCCTGGCGGTGCTTGCCGTGTTAATCGCGCAAATGGCGGCGCAAAGCAGGGGGTGGCTGGACTGGCCGTTTCTGTCCGGCAAGCTGTCCCTCGATCCGGAGCGGGCGGGCATTCTCGGCGCCATCGTCGGCTCGTTCGGCCTCATGCTGGTCATGATGCCGGTGACCTTCGTGCTGGGCGTCGCCACGGCCGTCTATCTGGAAGAGTATGCCCGGGAGGGGCGCCTCAAGTCATTCATCCAGACCAACATTTCCAATCTGGCCGGGGTGCCGTCGGTCATTTTCGGCCTTCTCGGCCTCACGGTGTTCAACCGGCTGCTTGGGCTCGGCTCCAGCATTCTCGCCGGCGGCCTGACGCTCAGCCTCCTGGTGCTGCCGATCGTCGTCGTGTCCGGTCAGGAAGCGATCCGGGCCGTGCCCGGCTTTTTGCGCGAAGCGGCCTATGCGGCGGGCGCCACCAAATGGCAGACGGTCCGGCGGGTCGTCCTGCCCGCGGCGATGCCAGGCATTCTGACCGGCTTCATCCTCGCCGTCTCCCGCGCCATCGGGGAAACGGCGCCGCTCGTCGTGCTCGGCGTGCCGGTTTTCCTCCTGCCCGTCCCGGACAGCCTGCTTGACGACTTCACGGCGTTGCCGGTGCAAATCTACTACTGGACGCTGGACGCGGTGCTGGTGAAGGCATACGCCAACCTGGCGGCGGCGGCCATCGTCGTGCTTTTGGCGCTCTTGTTTTTGCTCAACGCGGCGGCCATCTGGATTCGCGCCAAATATCAAAGGCGGTATTGATCAACGGCATTGATCCGCGTTGGAAAGCCGGAACAAAGGCGGAAACGCAATTCGGGGAAACGAACAATAAGGCGGTGGAAAAATCCATGGGTTTGCTGACGGAAACGAAGAGGCGACCGTCCGGCGAGGCGGATCCGGCGGCGTCCGCTGCGGCGGGGACGGCGGGCGTTGCCAGGCCGGGGGCGGCGGGATCTGCCGCGGCGGGAGCGGCGCAGGCCGGAGCCGCGCGCGCCGCCGGAGCGGCGGACGCGATTCTCGAAGCAAGAGGCCTGAACGTGTGGTACGGCGGCGTGCAGGCGCTGCACGACATCCGCATGGCCATTCCGAAAAACAGCGTCACGGCCATCATCGGGCCGTCCGGCTGCGGAAAATCGACTTTCATCAAAACGTTGAACCGTCTGGTCGAGCTGAGTCCGCACGTGCGCGTGGCAGGGGAGATCCTGTTTTGCGGGCGGAACATTTTTGACAAGTCGTGGAACGTCGAGGAGCTGCGGACGCGAATCGGCATGGTGTTCCAGAAGCCGAACCCTTTTCCGAAAAGCGTGTACGACAACGTGGCCTTCGGCCCGCGCATCCACGGCATCCGCAAGAAGGCGATGCTGGACGAGATCGTGGAAAGGAGCCTGCGCGCCGCCGCCCTGTGGGATGAAGTGAAGGACCGGCTGAAGGACGGCGCCTGGACGCTGTCCGGCGGGCAGCAGCAACGGCTGTGCATCGCGCGGACGCTGGCCGTCGAACCCGAAGTCATCCTGATGGACGAGCCGACGTCGGCCCTTGACCCGGTGTCCACCCTGAAAATCGAGGCGATGATCCGCGAGCTGAAAAGGCATTACACCATCGTCATCGTCACCCACAATATGCAGCAGGCGGCGCGCATTTCCGACCGGACGGCGTTTTTCCTGAACGGGCGAATCGAGGAGTGGGGCGAGACAAATCAAATCTTCACGGCGCCGAGAAGTCCGAGAACGGAAGATTACGTCCGCGGCCGATTCGGGTGAGGCGAGGGGCGGGACCCGGCGGATGCCGGCGGAGGCCGTCCGCCGGGATTCCGGCGTCACCGGATCGGGGGCAGCGACCAGTCGATCTCCCCGAGGCCGGCTTCCCGGAGAAACCGGTTCGTCCGGGAGAACGGCCGGCTGCCGAAAAACCCGCGATGGGCCGACAGCGGGCTCGGGTGCGAGGACATGATCAGATGATGGCGCGGGTTGGTGATGAGCGACGCCTTCGACTGCGCATGGCTGCCCCACAGCAGGAACACGACCGGGTGCTCCTTGGCGTTCAGCACTTCGATGACGCGGTCGGTGAAAATTTCCCATCCCATGCCGCGATGGGAGTTGGCCTGCCCGGCGCGCACGGTGAGCACGGTGTTGAGCAGCAGCACGCCCTGCTCCGCCCATTTGATCAGGCAGCCGTGGTTCGGGACGGGGATGCCCAGATCGTCGTGCAGCTCTTTGAAAATGTTCACGAGGGACGGCGGCGCCGGCACGCCCGGCTTGACCGAAAAGCACAGCCCGTGCGCCTGCCCCGGCCCGTGGTACGGGTCCTGCCCGAGAATGACCGCTTTCACTTTCGAATAGGGCGTATAGTGCAGGGCGTTGAAAATGTCGTACATGTCCGGATAAATCGTGCGGGTCCGGTATTCTTCAATCAGGAATCTCCTAAGCCGCAGATAATACTCCTTGGAGAATTCCGGTTCCAGATGGTCGGCCCAATCGTTCTTCAAAATCGGCATGCGCTCCTCTCCCCTTGTGAACCATTATGCGAAGACCGGGGAAATTTGTCCATACGGCTCCGGTGATTCGCGAAGCGGATTTCATGCATCCCATTTTGCCGTTTTGCCCCGCCAGCGAATCGTGAACCGGAATTCAAGCATCCTGAAATCCGGCACAAAACGCCCCGTTCGCATATTCGGGAAAAATAAACTGCATGAAATCCAGTCCGTGTGAACCTCGGGCTGGATTTCATGCAGTTTGCATCTGAAGCACGTTTTCAGTTCTCCGCCACCAAGACGAGGAAGCCGTACGGGGGCAGCGTAATCCGGCCCGGATGGCCGGCCTCCGGCCCGCTCGTGCCCGTCGCGTCGCCTGCCGCGTCGTTGGCCGGTCCGCCCGTTGCGCCATCCACCGCGCTGTCCGCAGCGCCATCCGCCGCACCGTCCGCCCGGCCGTCCACCGCCAGTTCCCCGGTGAACGCGTCGAACCAGCGTTGCCCGCCCCAGTCCGTCACGAACGGTTGCGGCGTTTCGCCGTTGTTGAGGACGACCATCAGCCGCTCCCGTTCATTGAACCGGTCGAAGGCGACGACGGTGCCGCCGGGCTCGGCGGACCGGATGCGGAATTCGCCGGTCCGCAGGGCGGGATGCCGCTTCCGCAGCCGGATCAGCGCACGGTAATGGTCGAACAGGCCGCGATCCTGTTTCGCCGGATCCCATTCCATGCAGCGCCGGCAGTCCGGGTCATGGCCGCCTTCCAGGCCGATCTCGTCGCCGTAGTAGATGCAGGGCGCGCCGGGAAACGCAAACTGCACCGCGGTGGCGAGCTTCATTTTCGCCCGGTTGCCGCCGCACAGGGTCAAAAGCCGGGGCGTGTCGTGGCTGTCCAGCAGATTGAAGGCATGGTGGTGCACCCGGCTCGGCAGGGAAGCGAGCAGGCGCGACAGCTGCCGGGCGAACCCTTGCGCGTCCAGCTTGCGATGGACGACAAAGTCAAGCACGGCGGTCGTGAACGGGTAGTTCATCACGGCATCGAACTGGTCGCCCATCAGCCACATGAGCGGATCGTGCCAAATCTCGCCCAGGATGTACGCGTCGGGATTGATGGACTTGACCAGCTGCCGGAACTCCCGCCAGAACCGGTGGTCCACTTCGTTGGCCACGTCAAGCCGCCAGCCGTCGATGCCCATGCTCGTCCAATGCCGGACGACGTTGAACAGGTACGCCTTCGCTTCCGGATGTTCCGTGTTCCATTTCGGCATTTCCGGCACGAAGGCGAACGTTTCGTACGTCGGCCGGCCGTCCTTCACCGCGGGCGGAAATTCCCGGATGTGGAACCAGTCCGCGTAGCGGCTTTCCCGGCCTTTCTCCAGCACGTCGAGGAAGGGCGGGAACGTGCTGCCGGCGTGGTTGAACACCGCATCCAGCATCACCCGGATGCCCCGGGCGTGGCAGGCGTCGATCAGCTCCTTCAGCTTTTCGTTCGTGCCGAAATGCGGATCCACCTTCATATAGTCGCGGGTATTGTACTTGTGGTTGGACGGCGATTCAAAGAGGGGCGTGAAGTAGATGGCGTCGACGCCGAGCGCTTCCAGATGGTCCAGATGGTCGATGACGCCCTGCAGGTCGCCGCCGAAGAAGGAATCCGCCGCCGGCTTGCCGCCCCAGGGCCGGACGGACGGCGGATCGTTCGACGGATCGCCGTTGGCAAACCGTTCGGGGAAAATCTGATAGAACACCGCGTCCGCCACCCAGGCCGGGGGGTCGTACACGTCCGCCCGGTTGATGTACGGAAATTCGAACAGTTTCGCATCCGGCACCGGTTCCCGCTCGGCAAAACCGAAGGCGTCCATCCAGACGGCTTCTTCGCCGTCTCCGATCCGAAACGCGTACTGCAGCCGGCGGTAGGGCGGCCTGACCCGCGCCACCCAGTAATCCGCCAGCCCGTCGCTCCATGCCTTCTCCATCGGCACGAGCCGCTTCGTTTCCTCCCACGCGTACTTGTCCCCGTACAGCAGCCGGACCGCGGCCACGTCGTCCGCCTTCGTCCGGATGCGGATCTCCACCGTTTCGGCGTCGACGGCCGCCGCCCAGTTCATTTTCGGCCTGTGGAAAATGGCGGATCGTTCCATTCGTGCGTTCCTTCCTTCCCGTGTCATTTCACCGACGATCCCCGGATGATCAGCTTGTGCGGCACGATGATGCGCCGCTGGTGCACCGGTTCCCCCCGGATCAGCTGGATCAGCGTCTTGCTCGTCAGGTAGCCGATCTGGTACATGCCGATGTCGATGCTGCTCAGGGGGGGCGAGGACAGTTCGGACAGCGAAATGTTGTTGAATCCGACGATGCTCATGTCGTCCGGCACCCGGTACCCGAGTTCGGACAGCCCGTGCAGGATGCCGAAGGCGACCACGTCGTCGATGGCGACGAGGGCCGTCGGCCGCTCGGGCAGATTCATCAGCATCGACATGGCCCGGTAGCCGCTTTCCTGCAAAAATTCCGTTTCCACGATCCACTCGTCCCGCACGTCCAGGCCGGCTTCGCGCATCGCCTTGCGGTAGCCTTCCATCCGGTCCTGCGACACCGTCAGTTCCGGCGGACCGCTGACGAAGCCGATCCACCTGTGCCCCTGGTTGATGAGGTGCATGGTGGCGTCGTAGGCCGCCTGCACGTTGTCGTTGTCCACCGTGTAGGCGTCCGGGTATTCGGCGGAGCGGCCGATGATGACGAACGGAAAATCGGATTGCTCGAGGAAGGCGATGAGCGGATCGTGGGTTTTCGAGCTGAGCAGAATGATGCCGTCCACCCGGCCGCCGCGCACGAGCCGCATGACGGCGTCCATCTCTTCCTTCTCGTTGGCCCCCGCCGCCATCAGCAGGTCGTAGCCCGACCGGTTGGCGTGGGACAGGATGCCGCGAATCGCTTCGTGAAAGAAATAGTTCTGGAACAGCTCTTCGGCCGGGCGCGGCAGGATGATCCCGAGGGTGTTCGTCGTCTTGGAAATGAGGCTTTTGGCCATGATGTTCGGATGATACCCCAGTTCATCCATCACGCGCAGGACGCGCTGCGCCGTTTTTTCGCTGATGCGGGGATGTCCGGAAATGACCCGGGACACGGTCGACGGCGAGACGCCGGCTTTGCGCGCCACGTCTTTGATGGTGACGGACAACTCGTGCACCTCCTGCACGATGTTTGTGCAATCGTTTGCTGCCATGCACCTTTCAATTTCGCCCTTTATCGTACAAAAGGTTCCGAAAAAAGTAAAGCGCAAAGCGCACGTTCCGGCTGTCTCCGGCGGAAAATCCGGGTATTCGCGGAAGGACGGAGACGAAAAACGGATAAAAAAAGAGGAAACGAAAAAAAAACGCGGGATGGATTCGGGAAAACAGGAAAATTTCCGGAGCTGCTGGTTGTGCAAACGCTTTACTCCATGCCGTGGTTTGCGCTATGATGTCACTTGCATAAAGCGCTTTCTTTTTCGGGAAACGGACCGGAAAAGCCCGGGAAAGCGCCGGACAAACCGGCTTGATGGCCGGCGGACGGATTTTTTGTCGGATTTGTGCAAACGTTTGTACAACCGTTTGTACAACCGTTGCACAAACCCGCCGCCCGCTGCTCTCCGCTGACGGCGGACGGGCATCCGGCCGGCGCCCGCGCGGCCGGTTCGGGACCCGGAGAAGGCGCGGCAGGTGCATGCGCACGATTTTGGACAAGGGGGACATCCACATGAAGCGATTCGGAAAACGGGGAACGATGGGCATCGTGGCGCTGCTGCTCGTTCTGCTTCTGGCGGCCTGCGGCGGCGGCAACAATGCGGCCGGCACGGCGGGAAGCGGCGGAGCCGGTTCCGGCGGCGGATCGGCCGTCCAGGATGGCGGAAGCGCCGGCGGCGCGGCGGATGCCGGCGAACCGCAAATCGAAGAAGGCGCCGAACTCCTCGTTTGGGACAACGACGAAGCGGAAGGCGAATGGGCCCGGTACGTGGCCGAAGAGTTCACGAAACGGTACGGTGTTCCGGTGAAAGTCGAGTTCGTGAAGCACACCGACGCGCCCAGCAAGTTGCAGACCGACGGTCCGGCCGGCCTCGGCGCCGACGTGTTCAACGCGCCCCACGACCATACCGGCAACATGGCCGCCGCGGGCCTCATCCTGGAAAACTTCTACGCCGACCAGATGAGGGAAGAACATGTGGACGCGGCCATTTCAGGCGGTTCCTACGACGGAAGACTGTACGGCTATCCGATCGCCGTGGAAACGTACGGCCTGTTCTACAACAAGGACCTGGTCGACAAGGCGCCGGAAACGTGGGATGAACTGTTCGCCATGGCCAAGGCGTTCAACGACCCGGCCGGCCAGAAATACGGGTTCATGTACGAAGTCGGCAACTTCTATTATGACTTTTCGTTCATCGGCGGCTACGGCGGCTATGTGTTCGGCAACGGCAACACGGATCCGTCCGATCTCGGCCTGAACGGCGAAGCGGCCGTCCGGGCGGCGGAATTCGTGAAGAAGATCCGCGACGAACTGCTGCCGACGCTCAAGAAGGAAGACATCACCTACGACATCAAAAACTCGCTGTTCCAGGAAGGCAAGCTCCTGTTCGACATGAACGGCCCGTGGGCGGCGGCGGGCTACCGCGACGCCGGCGTCAACTTCGGCGTCGCCCCGCTGCCGAAACTGGACAACGGCAACTACCCGACCAGTTTCTCCGGCATCAAGTCGTATTACGTCAACGCCTATACGAAATATCCGGAAGCGGCGTCGCTGTACGCGTCCTTCGCGGCCAGCAAGGAGATGCAGCTGAAGCGGTTCGAAATGACCGGCCAGGTGCCGACCCGCCACGATCTGGCCGACGCGCCGGAAGTCGCGAACGATCCGGTCGTCTCGGGCATTCTCGCCCAGGCCGCCCATGCGATTCCGATGCCGAACATTCCCGAAATGCAAACGGTGTGGGGGCCGATGGCATCCGCCTTCTCGCTCGTCTGGAACGAGAACGTCGATCCGCAGAAAGCGCTGGATGACGCCGTCACCCAAATCCGCGACGCCATCTCGCTCATGCAGTAATCGCGAAGTCCGCAGTCCGGGGCACCGGGGTGCCCCGTTCCCGCCCGTGTCCGGTCCGTCCCTGGACCGGACACGGGTCCGCTTTCCAAGCCAGAAGGGACGGTGAACCACACTGGACAGCAGCAAACACGCCAGAGCCGGCCTGATCCTATCGCTCCTGTTCATGGGACTCGGCCAGTTGTACAACCGTCAATTCGTGAAGGGCATCGCCTTCGCGCTCCTGGAGCTGAGCGTTCTTCTCTGCGGGACCCGCCCGTTCATGCACGCCATGTGGGGGCTCGTCACGCTCGGGGAAACCGTCCAGCAGCGGAACGCCAGGGGCGCCGTCGTCGTCATGGGCGACCATTCGATCATGCTGATGATCGAGGGAATCATTTTCGTTTTCCTTCTGCTGATGTTCATCGCCGTTTATGCGTTCAACGTCCGGGATGCGTACGTGAACGGCCGGCTGCGCGACCGGGGCGAAAAACCCGCCAATATTGCGGAATCCCTTTCCCGGGCCTGGGAGAAAGGATTCGTCTACATTTTGCTGGCCCCGGCTTTCGTGTTCGTGCTGTTCACCATCGTGCTGCCGCTCGTCTTCGGCGTCCTGATCGCCTTCACCAACTATTCGGGACCGAACCACCTGCCGCCGAAAAATCTGGTGGACTGGGTCGGGTTCGAGACGTTCGTCAGCCTCATCAAGCTGAAAGCCTGGAGCCGGACGTTCTTCGGCGTGCTGGGGTGGACGGTCGTCTGGGCGGCCCTCGCCACGCTTTCCACCTACTTCGTCGGCCTGTTCTATGCCCTTTTGCTCAGCCACCCGCGGGTGCGGTTCAAAAAGTTCTGGCGCACGCTGTACATTTTGCCCTGGGCGGTGCCGGGCGTCATTTCGCTGCTCATTTTCCGCAACCTGTTCAACGGCGAATTCGGGCCGATCAACCAGTATCTGAAGCTGATCGGGCTGGACGCGATTCCGTGGATGTCGGATCCGTTCTGGGCGAAAGTCGCCATCATCCTCGTCAACCTGTGGCTCGGCTTCCCGTACTGGATGGCGCTCATGTCGGGCGTGTTGACCAACATCGACCGCGAACTGTACGAAGCGGCCGAAATCGACGGGGCCGACGCCTTCGCGCGGTTCCGGAGCATCACGCTGCCGCTCATTCTGTATTCGACGGCGCCGCTCATGATCATGAGCTTCGCCCACAACCTGAACAACTTCAACGTCATCTATCTGTTCAACTCCGGCGGCCCGGCCAATCCGTCCTACAGCTACGCGGGTTCCACCGACATTCTCGTCTCGTGGATCTACAAGCTGACGCTGGAGCAAAACAAGTTCAACATGGCGTCCGTCGTGTCCATTTTCATCTTCGTCGTGGTGGCCAGTTTTTCGATCTGGAATTTCCGGAGAACCCGCGCGTTCAAGGAAGAGGACTTGATCCAATAGGGAGGAGGGGTTGGCCATGTCAAACAGCCGGGGCGGCTTTTTCACGCTGTCCCTCATCTACGTGATCCTGACCGTGACCGCCGTCGCGGTGCTGTATCCGATCTACTGGATCGTGCTCGGCGCCCTGAATCCGGGATCGAGCCTGTTCCGCACGTCCATGATTCCGACCGGGCTGACGCTGGACCATTTCCGGGCGCTTTTCACGGAGACGGATTACCTGCTGTGGTACAAAAACACGCTGTTCGTCGCCTCGATGAACACGATTTTGTCGACGATCCTGATCGTCACGGCGGCTTATGCCTTCTCCCGGTTCCGCTTCCCCGGACGGCGGCAGTCGCTGATGGCGATGCTCGTCCTGCAGATGTTTCCGAGCTTCATGGGCATGATCGCCATCTACATCCTGCTTCTGCAGCTCAACCTGCTGGACAATCTGTGGGGGCTCATCCTCGTTTACGCGGGCGGATCGATCCCCTACAACACATGGCTCGTGAAAGGCTATTTCGACGCGCTGCCCAAAAGTCTGGAAGAAGCGGCCAAGATCGACGGCGCGTCCAACGTCTACGTCTTTTTCAAGGTGATGATGCCGCTGTCGGTGCCGATTCTCACCTTCGTGGTCGTCAACAACTTCATCGGGCCGTGGATGGATTTCATTTTCGCCCGGCTCGTGCTCCGGTCCAATGAAAACCTGACGCTGGCCATCGGGCTTTACAACATGATCACCGGCCGGTCCAGCACGGACTTCACGAAGTTCGCGGCGGGGTCGCTGCTCGTGGCCATTCCGGTGGCGCTCTTGTTCCTGATCCTGCAGCGGTACATCATCGAAGGCCTGAAAGCGGGGGCCAACAAAGGATGAGCCGGCGCGGGAAAACCCGGCGGACCGGCGCGTTCCTGCTTGTGGCCTGCGGCGTCCTGCTGGCCGCCGCCGCGGCATGGGCGGCGCTCGCGGCCGCCGGCGGGCGGGCCGGTGATCCGGCAAGCGGCGGGACGGATGAAGCGGTTCCGGAGCGGGACGCCAACGCGTTCTACGAAATTTTCGTCCGCGCGTTCCATGACAGCGACGGCGACGGCATCGGCGACCTGAACGGCATCACGGAAAAGCTGGACTACTTGCGCGACATGGGGTTCTCCGGCATCTGGCTGACGCCAATCCATCCGTCGCCCAGCTATCACGGCTACGACGTGACGGACTACTATGCCATCCACCCCGATTTCGGCACGATGAACGATTTCGAGCGGCTCGTGCGGGAGGCCCACGCCCGGAACATCCGGATCATCATGGACCTGGTGGCCAATCATACAAGCAGCCGGCATCCGTGGTTTCTCGAGGCGGTGCGGGATCCGGACAGCCCGAAGCGCGATTGGTATGTGTGGGCGGACGAGGACACGAACGTGAACGCCGCGGGCGCCGTCGGCGGGCGGGCGTGGCATCCGGCGGCCACCGGCCATTACCTGGGCATTTTCTGGGACGGGATGCCGGATCTGAACCCCGACAACCCGGAGGTGCGGGAGGAAATGATCCGCATCGCCCGGTTTTGGCTGGAGAAAGGGGTGGACGGCTTCCGCCTCGACGCCGCCAAACACCTGTACGAGAACTTCCCCCACGAATCCGGGAAACCGGCCGTCGCGGAGAAAAACGCCGCCTGGTGGCGGGCGTTCCGGGCCGGACTGGAACAGGTGAAGCCGGACGTGTACCTGGTCGGGGAAGTGTGGGATGCGGCGTCCGTCATCGGGCCGTTTCTGGACGGCGCCTTCGACGCCGCCTTCAACTTCGATCTGGCCGGGCGCCTCGTCGCCATGGCCAAAAGCGGCGAAGCCGCCGACATCGGCCATTCCGTCGCCCGGATCCACGAGTATTACGGCCGGGTGTCGGGCGGCTCGTTCGAGGACGCGGTGTTTCTGTCCAACCACGACCAGAACCGGGTCATGAGCCAGCTCGGCGGCCACGTCGGCAAGGCGAAAGCCGCCGCCGCACTGCTTCTGACGATGCCCGGCAAGCCGTACGTGTACTACGGCGAAGAAATCGGCATGGAAGGCGTGAAGCCGGACGAAAACCTGCGCCGGCCGATGCCGTGGGAAACCGTCGAAGCCCAGGCGGCGGACCCGGACTCCCTGCTCAGCCGCTACAGGACGCTGGTGCATTGGCGCAAGATGGAACCCGCCCTCGCGCGGGGCGCCATCGCCTCCTACACCGTCGACAACCCCCGGGTGGCATCCTATTTGCGGCTCCTGGAGGACGAAACGCTGCTCGTGCTGGTCAACCTGTCCGACGGGACGGAGCGGGTGCGGCTCGGCGAAGACGCCGCGGGCCTGGCCGTCTCGCTGGCGACGTCGCCGGACGTCCGCCTTTCGGGCGAATTCGCGGAATTGCCGCCATACGAAGCCGTCGTGCTGAAGGGCAAGTCACGGCAATCAATCAAGGAGCGATCGAGATGAACGAGATGAAGAAATGGTGGAAGGAATCGGTCGTCTACCAGATCTACCCGAAAAGCTTCATGGACTCCAACGGGGACGGAATCGGCGATCTGCAAGGCATTCTCTCCAAACTGGACTATCTGCAGGATTTGGGCGTGGACGTGCTGTGGCTGTGCCCCATCTACCCTTCGCCCAACGAGGACAACGGTTATGACATTTCCGACTATCAGGCCATCATGAAGGATTTCGGCACGATGGACGATTTCGACAAGCTTCTGGCGGAGGTCCACCGGCGGGGCATGAAACTGATTCTGGACCTGGTCATCAATCACACGTCGGACGAACATCCGTGGTTTGTCGAATCCCGTTCCAGCCGGGACAATCCGAAACGGGACTGGTACATCTGGCGAAAGGGCAAAGACGGTGCGGAGCCGAACAACTGGGAAAGCATTTTCGGCGGATCGGCCTGGGAGTACGACGAGACAACAGGCGAATACTACCTGCACCTGTTCACCCGCAAGCAGCCGGACCTGAACTGGGAGAACGAAGAGGTGCGGCGGGCGCTGTACCGGATGATCAACTGGTGGCTGGACAAGGGCGTGGACGGCTTCCGGATCGACGCCATCACCCACATCAAGAAAAAACCGGGGCTGCCCGACCTGCCCAATCCGGACAATCTTCCCTACGTGCCGTCCTTCCCGTACCACATGAACGTCGAAGGGATCCTGGACTGGCTGGATGAGCTGAAACGGGAAACGTTCGACCGGTACGACATCATGACCGTGGGGGAAGCCAACGGGGTGTCGGCGGAAGAGGCGGAGAAATGGGTCGGCGAAGCGCGCGGCGTGTTCAACATGATTTTCCAGTTCGAAACGAACGGCCTGTGGAATTTCAAGGCGGGCGGCAAGCCGGACTGGCTGGCCTACAAAAAGACGATGAGCCGCTGGCAGGAAAACCTGGATGGCAAAGGCTGGAACGCGCTGTTTTTCGAAAACCACGACCTGCCGCGGTCGGTGTCGGTGTGGGGCGATGACGGCAAGTACCGGGAGAAGTCGGCCAAGGCGCTGGCAACCCTGTATTTCCTCATGAAAGGCACGCCGTTCATCTACCAGGGCCAGGAAATCGGCATGACCAACGTGCGGTTCCCGTCCATCGACGATTACGACGACGTGCCGTGCATCCAGCAATATTGGCGGGACCGGGAGGCGGGCAAAAGCCACGAGGAAGCGATGGCGCCCATCTGGCGGAGCGGCCGCGACAACGCCCGCACCCCGATGCAGTGGAACGCCGGGCCGAACGCCGGATTCACGGCGGGGACGCCGTGGCTGAAGGTGAACCCGAATTACGCGGACATCAACGTGGAGGAACAGCTGCGCCGGCCCGATTCCGTTCTCCGGTACTACCAGGCGCTGATCCGGCTGCGCAAGTCTTCCCCGACGCTCATTTACGGCAAATACGGGCTGCTTTTGCCCGACCATGAGCACGTATACGCCTATACGCGGACGCTGGACGGAGAAACGTATGCCGTCGTCGTCAATGTGTCCGGCGCTGAACAGATTGTGCGGCTTCCCGACGGGCCGGATTGGACGGCGGCGGAGCTGGTGCTGGCCAACGGGGAGGCGTCCCGCGAAGCGGTCCGGCTTTTGCCGGCAGCCGGCGAACTGGCGCTGGAACCTTACGGGGCGCGGGTGTACCGGTTCGGGCGGCCGTGAGGCCGCGACGGCAAAAACCTTCGCCCGGGCCGCCGCGCCGGCGGTGACGGGGCGGTGTCGGCGCCGGTCTTGATGAACGTTCAGGACCGGCATTCCCAATGGAGGTCCCGGCGGTTTTATGCAACAACGGCAAAGGAGAGACGGCATGCGGAAAGCGGCATGGCGGGCCGGCGGTCCGCATGCCGTTTTTTTCCCTGCCGGGGGCTTTCCGGCGACCGGGGCGCAGGGGACGGGGCCACCGGCGCCCGCTTTCGTGGTACAATGGCGGTAAGGCATCGGAGGAGGAATCTGTTTCATGCACAGGTCCCGGTTCGTACATGCATAAACGTTGCGTCATGCCAACGCGGCTCGACGCCCTTTTGAACCGCTGGTTCTCGGGCAACACGATGGATTACCGGCAACTGTTCGCCATTTACGTCCCGGTTTTGGTCGACCAGGCCTTCCTCGTGCTGATGACGATGCTCAACACGGCGATGATCAGTTCGTCGGGCGTGGAAGCGATCAGCGCCGTCAACATGGTCGATTCGCTCAACATTTTCATCATCAGCGTGTTCATCGCGCTTTCCACCGGCGGCACGGTCATGGTGGCCCAGTACAAGGGCAGCGGCAATGCGGCGCAAATGAACAAAACCGCCAGCCAGGCCGTCGTCCTCGTCACGCTGGCGGCCGCCGCCGTCAGCGCGCTGGTCGCCCTTTTGCACAAACCGATTCTGCGTCTGCTGTTCGGCGCGGCTGAACCGGCCGTCATGGACAACGCCGTCGTTTTTCTGCTCGGCAACTGTCTGACGTTTCTGCTGCTCGGGCTGTTCCAGGGGGTCGCCGGGGTGCTCAGGGGCGCGGCCGACACCAAAGCGGTGCTGTACCTGTCGGTGGCCATGAACGTGTCCTATTTTTTGTTCAATCTTGTGTTCATCACCGGACTCGGCATGGGGGTGCGCGGACTGGTCGTTTCCCTCGTGCTGGCGCGGCTGATCGGCGCCGTTGCCGCGTTTGTCTACTTGTGGAAATACGCTTTGCTGCTGAAATTCGATCCGCGTTCCGCGCTCAAGCCGGAAAAGCCCGTCGTGTTCAGGCTGCTGAACCTCGGGCTGCCGTTTGCCGCGGAACAGCTGTTTTTCAACGGCGGGAAACTGTTGACCCAGACGTTCATCGTCACGTTCGGCACCTACGCCCTGACCGCCAACGCCATCGCCAGCACGCTCGTCCAGGTGATGCAGAGCGGGTCGAGCGCCCTCAGCATTGCCGTGGTGACCGTGGTCGGCCAGTGCCTCGGCCGCCAAGACGAGGCGGATGCGCGCAAATTCATCCGGTCGATTCTCGGCCTGTCGGCGGCGCTGATGGTGCTGTTTTCCCTGATCCTGCTGCCGCTTTATCCGTGGCTGATCCGCCTGTTCGCGCCGCCGGCGGAAATCGTGGACGACATCTTTGCCCTGCTTGTGCTCGTGGCCGTCGCCCAGCCGGTTCTGTGGTCGTTCAGCTTCATCATGCCGTCGGCCCTGCGGGCGGGCGGGGACGCCAAATTCACGTCGGTGACGTCGATGCTTTCCATGTGGCTGCTGCGCGTCGTGCTCGGTTATCTGCTCGGTGTCACGTTCGGCTTCGGGCTCATGGGCGTGTGGGTGGCGATGGTCACCGAATGGGGCGTCCGCGGCTTGCTGTTCTACTGGCGGTTCAGAGGGAAGAAGTGGATCCACCGGCTCGTGTGAAGCCGACAAAAAAGCCGAAACCGACGGATGCGGTTTTCGGCTTTTTCGCGTTCTGCACACCTGTGCGGACCGTTTCAGCCCATGCCCTCGAGGATGTCGTCGACGGTGACGGCCGCCAGCGAAGGAATCACCCGGTCGGCCTTGTGCAAAATGGCCGGAGAGCCGATGCCGACGCACCGCATGCCGGCCCGGCGGGCCGCTTCCACGCCGGCTTCGGCGTCTTCGAACACGACGCACGCCGGCGGCTCCACGCCCAGTTCCCGCGCGCCGAGCAGAAACACTTCCGGATCCGGTTTGGCTTTCGTCGCCTTGTTTCCGTCGATGACCGCGTCAAAAAGCGGGGTGAGGCCGGTGCGCTGCAAAATCGTCATGGCGTTTTTGCTGGCCGAGCCGAGAGCGGTTTTGATCCCCCTTTCCCGGCAGGCCTTCAGAAAGTCGACGGCGCCGGGCAGGACGGCGGATTCGTCCATCCGCATGATGTAATCGAGATAGTAGCGGTTTTTCCGGTCGGCCAGCTCGAGCTTGGCGGCGTCGTCGAATTGGAGCCCGCCGATTTCCAGCAGAATTTCCAGCGATGCCATCCGGCTGATGCCTTTCAGCCGTTCGTTGTCCTTTTCGGTAAAGTCGAAGCCGAGTTCGGCGGCGAGCCGTTTCCAGGCGCGGTAGTGGTAAACGGCGGTATCGACGAGCACGCCGTCCAGGTCGAACAGACAGGCGGAAATGCGTGACAAAGAAGGTTCCTCCTTGCGTTTGCATGGGTTTGCGGAAAACGTGCGGAACGGCGCGAAAAGGCCGCGCCGGGCTATGCATCGCGATTCGGGTAGGGCCCGCGCGTCCGCGGCCTCCGCGGACGGCAAGCGTGTGCAACGTTGAGCCGGCGGCACATGCATCTATGATAGTCAATCGGTCATGCGATGTAAATGAGTTCTGTTTGGATATTGCGTGTGTCGTGCTACGGAGCGGCAAGGAAAAGGCGGACGGCCCGTTTCCGGAGGCGGACGGCTCGGATTCGGTGCCGGGAAATGTTCGGAAAAGCGATGAATGGGCGAATCGTTCGGGAAATCCGGTCCATCGCGGCGGCTCCCGGGATTTTCGGCGACGGGTCCGGCTGTTTTGGACCATCATGTTTCATTTTGGCGGTTGACAGGATCTCGCATGACTGTTATGTTATGGCTAACCGAATAGGGAGAAGGCATCCGCCCGTCGGTTTTCCAACGTCGCACAGGGGCCGGGCGGATGCCGGGAAGTCCACTGGGGGTGCCTCGCGAGAGGCTGAGACAAGGCTTGCCGCCTTGATCCCTTCGAACCTGATCTGGGTAATGCCAGCGTAGGGAAAGTGGATTCGTGCGCAGCGGCATTCCTGCCGGATTCGGCCTGATCGGGCCCCGTCCGGCAATGACGGCGATCGTTCCGTGATCCGTCCGGCAAAACGGGGTTCGCCCGGCGGCGTTCCGGCGGGAGGCATCGTCCGACCGGCCCCCCGGAGCCGGCCTGGCCGCTTTCTGCCGATGCGCGCCAATTCACCGTTCCTGCCGGAACGGTTTTTTTGTCGGCCAATTCGGGCCGGACCGCTTCGGCGTGATTCCGCTTCACGGCGATCCCGGATTTGCCGCCGGCTGCTTCGGCCCGTATCCGGCTTCGCGGCCATGCGATTCGCCGCAAGCTTCCGCTTCCGCGGAACGCAAGCCGGTTTGCGGCAGCTCCGTTTTGCCGCAAACCGGCGACGCCCGCGCGGCTTCGGCATGGTTTCGCGGGTCCGGACTGACGGCGGGACGGCGGCCGGCCTTTGCTCAGCCCCGGTAGGCTTCCTTCCATCCTGCATGGTGGAGAGGAGGCTTTTTTCATGGATTGGATGGCAGAATGGCGAAAACCGATCACGGGCAGCCGGAAGGTGTACGTGCAGGGGAGCCGGCCCGACATCCGGGTGCCGGTGCGGGAAGTGCGGCTTGCGCCGGTGACGGGTCCGAACGGCCGGGAAGAACAGGAACCGGTAAGGCTGTACGACACCAGCGGTCCCTACACGGACCCCGAAGCCGCGTGGGATCCCGCCGCCGGGTTGCCGAAGCTGCGGGAAGCGTGGATTCGGGAGCGGGGGGACGTGGAGGCGTGCGAAAGGCGGAACTTCGCACCGGGAGGCGAGGTGGCGGGAAGCGGTCCGGCGGATGGCCGGGCGGCGGGCGCCGAACCGGCGAAGGCCGGACCGGCCGGGCGTGAAGCGGCGGAAGCCGGCGGCGCCGGAAGGCGTCCCTTGCGCGCCAAGCCCGGCCGCATCGTGACGCAGATGCACTACGCCAAACGGGGCATCATCACGCCGGAGATGGAATTTGCCGCCATCCGCGAAGGCGTCTCCCCGGAAACCGTCCGCCGGGAGCTGGCCGCCGGCCGGGCGATTTTGCCGGCCAACGTCAACCACCCGGAACTGGAGCCGATGGTCATCGGACGGGCGTTCCGCGTGAAGGTGAACGCCAACATCGGCAATTCGGCGGTCACATCGTCCATCGACGAGGAAGTGGACAAAATGGTGTGGGCCATCCGCTGGGGCGCCGACACGGTGATGGACTTGTCCACCGGCCGGCACATCCACGAAATCCGGGAGCGGATCATCCGCAACGCGCCGGTGCCGGTCGGCACGGTGCCCATTTACCAGGCGCTGGAGAAAGTCGGCGGCAAGGCGGAGGAACTCACCTGGGACATCTACCGCGACACCCTGATCGAACAGGCGGAACAGGGCGTGGATTACATGACCATCCATGCCGGCGTCCGGCTCCGCTACATCCCGCTCACCGCCGAAAGGGTGACGGGCATCGTCTCCCGCGGCGGGTCCATCATCGCCGCCTGGTGCCTGGCGCATCATGAAGAAAACTTTCTGTACACCCGGTTTGCGGAAATCTGCGAAATTTTGGCCGTCTATGACGTGGCCATTTCCCTCGGCGACGGGCTCAGGCCCGGCAGCATCGCCGACGCCAACGACGAGGCGCAGTTTGCCGAACTGGCGACCCTCGGGGAACTCGCCAAAATCGCCCGCGCCCACGATGTGCAGGTCATGGTGGAAGGGCCGGGCCACGTGCCGATGCATCTGATCCGGGAAAACGTCGAGCGGCAGGCGGCCGTCTGCGACGATGCGCCTTTCTACACCCTCGGTCCGCTCACGACGGACATCGCGCCGGGCTACGACCACATCACGTCCGCCATCGGGGCGGCGATGATCGCCTGGCACGGCGCCGCGATGCTCTGCTACGTGACGCCGAAAGAACATCTCGGCCTGCCCAACAAGCACGACGTCAAGGAAGGCGTCATCGCCTACAGGATCGCCGCCCACGCCGCCGACCTGGCCAAAGGCCACCCGGGCGCGCGGCTCCGCGACGACGCCCTGTCCAAAGCCCGCTTCGACTTCCGCTGGCGCGACCAGTTCCATCTCGCCCTCGATCCCGACCGGGCGTATGCCTACCACGACGAAACGCTGCCGTCGGAAGCGGCGAAGACGGCCCATTTTTGCTCCATGTGCGGGCCGAAATTCTGCAGCATGCGCATCACCCGGGACATCCGGGAATACGCGGCGTCCCGCGGGCTGGACGAGGCGGAGGCGCTGAAGCGGGGCATGAAGGAAAAAGCGGCGGAATTTCTGGCACGGGGAGGACGGATCCATGGATAGGCGCGCGGACGGGCACGCGGTGCAGCGCGGCCATTCGCCGGTTGACCGCAAACCGCTGGACTTCCGTTTGTACGCCATCACCTGCGAATCGTACCATCCCGGGCGCGGGCTTCTCGAGGTGATGGAAGAAGCGCTGCAGGGCGGCGCCGACATCATCCAGCTGCGGGACAAAACCGCCGGCAAACGGGAACTTTTGGAAAAGGCGCGGGCGCTTCGCGCGTTGACCCGGCAGTACGGCGTGCCGTTCATCGTCAACGACCACGTGGACGTGGCGCTTCTGGCGGAGGCGGACGGCGTCCATCTCGGGCAGGACGACCTGCCCCTGGCGGAAGCCCGCAAACTGCTCGGGCCGGACAAAATCATCGGCATCTCCACCCACCGCATCGAGGAAGCGAGGGCGGCCGAGGAAGGCGGCGCCGACTACATCGGCGTCGGCCCGGTGTTCGCCACGAACACGAAGCCCCGTGCCCGGCCGGTCACGACGGCCTACGTGCGGCAGGTGGCGGCGGAAATCCGCATCCCCTGGGTCGCCATCGGCGGCATCACCCCGGACAACGTGGAGGAGGTGCTGGCCGCCGGCGCCAGGCGCATTTCGGCGGTCGGCGCCATCGTCGGAAGCGCCGACGTGCGGGGAACGTGCCGGCGGTTCGTGGAGAAGATCAAGGCTTTCGAGCAAGCGACGGGAGGGCCGCGGACATGAAGGCAACAGAAGGAAAAACGGAACCGGCAACGGGCAAAAGGTTGCGCAAGTGGGAGGGAGCGGCATGCGGATCAGGGTGAACGGAAATTGGATGGAACTCGACGCCGAAACGGTGGCGGCGGTGCTGGAGCATTTTTCCCTGACGGACAAAAAGGTCGCGGTCGAACTGGACGGCGTCGTCGTCGATCGCAAAAACTGGGCGGACACGGCCGTCCGGGACGGCGCGGTGCTGGAAATCGTGCAGTTTGTGAGCGGGGGTTGAGGAAGATGGAACGTTGCGGGCCGGGAAAAGGCATGGCGGACACGGTCGAGGCGAAAAGATCCGGAGCGGACGGGGATGCCGGGAAAGAGGCGGAACGGGGCGACGAGCTCGCCGTCGGCGGCAAAATCCTGCGTTCCCGGCTGTTTCTCGGCACCGGCCGGTTTCCCGATCCGCTGGCGCTGAAGGAGGCGATCGCGGCATCCGGCGCAGAAGTGCTCACGTTTTCCATCCGGCGGGTGCAGCTTGAGGATCTGGCCGGGGATGCCGTTCTCAAGCACGTGGATCATGACCGGCACGTGTTTCTGCCCAACACGTCGGGCGCGAGAACCGCGGAAGAAGCGGTGCGCATCGCCCGGCTGGCGCGGGCGGCGGGCGCCGGCAACTGGGTGAAGGTGGAAATCAGCGTCGCCGACGAAACGCTTTTGCCCGATCCCGCCGAAACGCTCCGGGCGACGGAACTGCTGGCGAAGGAAGGGTTCGCGGTGTTCGCCTACTGTTCCGACGACCCGGTTTTGTGCCGCCGCCTGGCGGAAGCGGGCGCGGCCGCCGTCATGCCGGGCGGTTCGCCCATCGGCAGCGGCCTCGGCATCCTGAATCCGTACAATCTGGCGCTGATCGCGGAACAGGTCCGGGTGCCCGTCATCGTGGACGCCGGCATCGGAGCGCCGAGCGACGCGGCGCTGGCGATGGAACTCGGGGCGTCGGCGGTTTTGGTCAACACGGCGGTGGCCCGGGCGCGCGACCCCGCGGCCATGGCCGCGGCGTTCCGCCGGGCGGTGGAGGCGGGCCGGCTCGCGAGACTGGCGGGCCGAATTCCGAAACGGAAATACGCCACGGCGTCGAGCGGCCACGAGGAACTGATTTCGCCGCCGTACAGGGTCGGGGGCGTGCCGCTGTGACGGGCGCCGGCCGGGGGCATGCGGCCGGAACCGGCATCGGCCGCGGGCGCGCCGTCGCGGTTCGCGGGAGAACCGGCGGGGAGACGGACGTATTGGTGGTCGGCGGCGGCGTGATCGGTTTGTCCTGCGCGCTGGCGTGCCGTTGGCGCGGGCTCGGGGTGACGCTGCTGGAAAAGGGGGTCACCGGCGGGCAGGCCAGCGGAGCGGCGGCGGGCCTTCTGGCGCCTTTTTCGGAAAACGGGGAGCAGCCGGACGCCTTTTTTCAACTGTGCCGGGAAAGCTTCGCGATGTTCGGGGACTGGCTGGACCGTCTCCGTGAATGGACGGACCGGGACGTCGAACTGGTGCGCTGCGGTACCGTGCATGTCGCTTTCCACGAAGCGGACGAGTGGCCGATGACGGTCCGGGCCCGCTGGCAGCGGGAACACGGCGTGCGGGCGGAGTGGGTCGGGGCGGCCAGGCTCCGGGAACTCGAGCCGTCGCTCTGCCCGGATGCCGTCGGCGCGCTGTTTTATCCCGATGAAGCCCATTTGCGGGCGCCGGTTTACGCGGAAGCGCTCCGGGAAGCCTGCGAACGGGCCGGTGTCGTGATCGTCGAGCGGGCCAACGGCCTTCAGATCCGCCTGACCGGAGATGCCGTCGTGCTGGAAAGCGGCGCGGGCGAATCCGGCCCAACCGGCGAAGGCGGCGCGACCGGCAAATTCGGCGGCGGAGACGCCGGATCTGGCGCCGGCAACCGGAAGGAGGGACCGGTTGCCGGACGATGGGAAGCCGGCAGGCTGATCCTTTGCACCGGCGCCTGGTCGGCCGGATGGCAGGAAGCCCTCGGCATCCGGATTCCCGTCCATCCGATCCGCGGCCAGATCTGTTCGTTTCCCGTGCCTTTCGGCCGGGTCCGCCGCATCGTGTTTTCGCCGCAGGGGTACGCCGTCGGCAAAAAGAACGGTACCCTCGTCTGCGGCGCTTCGGAGGATGTGGCGGGGTTTGACGCTTCCGTCACGGAAGAAGGCATCGGTCGGCTCGTCCGCATGGGCCGCCGGCTGTTTCCCGAACTGGCGGACGTGGCGCCCTGCCACGCCTGGGCCGGCCTGCGCCCGGCGACGCGGGACGGATGGCCGCTGATCGGTCCGGTGAACGAACGGGTGTTTTGCGCCTTCGGCCATTACCGCAACGGCGTGCTTCTGTCGCCGGTGACGGCGGCGTGGGCGGCGGCGTGGGCGGCCGGCGGCGAATGGAAGGCGGAGAAAACCGGCAGCGGCCGGCGGGCGGAAACGGTTGGCGGCGGGCGGCGGGCGGCAAGGGAAGGCGACGCAAAGCGGACGGACCGGGACACGGATGTTTGGGCGCCCGGTGTGCCGGCATTTCGGGCGGCCTTCGATCCCCGCCGCTTCACGCCGGCGGCGACGGCCGCAACATGATGGTGAAAAAAACGACAAGGTTTCCCGGTGCGGCAGATCCCGATGCGGCCGACGGCCGCGTGAGAATCAACAATCAAGGAGGAAATCCCATGTCCGATGCACCGACCGCCAGGGCGCTCACCGTGGCCGGATCCGATTCCGGCGGCGGAGCGGGGATCCAGGCGGATCTGAAAACGTTCCAGGAATGGCTCGTGTACGGCATGAGCGTCGTGACGGCGGTCACCGCGCAAAATTCCCTGGGGGTGCACGGCGTCTGGCCGCTTCCGGCGGATGCCGTGGAACGCCAGCTGCGCGCCGTGCTGGAAGATTTCGGGGCGGACGCGGTGAAAACCGGCATGCTGCCGGATCGCGCCGCCATTTCGGCCACGGCGCGGGTATTGGCGGAGCATCGCATCCGGCGCGTGGTGGTGGATCCCGTCATGGTGGCCAAGGGCGGCGCGGCATTGATGGAAGACGGCGCCGTTTCGGCCCTCGTGAACGAACTTCTGCCGCTGGCGGAGCTCGTCACGCCGAACGTGCCGGAAGCGTGCCGGCTGGCGGGCCTGAAGGAAATCACCACCCTCGACCAGATGGCGGAAGCGGCGGTCCGCATCCACCGTCTCGGCGTCCGGTCCGTGCTGGTCAAAGGCGGGCATCTGACGGGGCTTCCGGCGGACGACCTGCTCTTTGACGGCGAGGAATTCCTGCTCTACAGGGGTCCGCGCCTTTCCACCATCCACACCCACGGCACCGGCTGCACCCTTTCGGCGGCGATTGCGGCCGCGCTGGCCCTCGGAATGTCCCTTGCGGACGCGGTCCGGGCCGCCAAAATCTATGTGACGCAAGCCATCCGGGCGGCTTCCCGGGGCATTGCCGGCCGGGGCATCGGCCCGCTGGACCACGGAGCCAGGCGCCGGCGGCAGGCGGAACCGGACGGCCATGCCCGGAAGGAGGGCGTCCGCCTCCGGCAGGAAGAAAGCCGGCTGGTGGAATTCAGGCGGCTGGCGGAAGACGCCTTGCGGGACGGCGCCGGAGCGGGAGCCGGCCGCCCGGACGGCGACGGAACGGGGACGGGCCGCCGGCAAGATGCCGGCCGGATGGAGGATCACCGGGTGGAACCGGGGGAGGAGCGCCGCCATGGATGATCGCGGGAAAGCCGGCAACACGGTTGAACGCGGGGGGAGCGGCAGCGTGGGTGAAATTGGGGGAACCGGCAGGACGGATGAATGGAAGGAGCGGTTTGCCCGGCAAATCCGGTTTCCCCCGATCGGCGAGCGGGGACAGCGCCTGCTGGGGAAAAGCCATGTGCTGATCGTCGGGGCGGGCGCCCTCGGCGCGGGCAGTGCGGAATGGCTGGCCCGGGCCGGCGTCGGCCGGCTGACGGTCATCGACCGGGATTGCGTGGAGCCCGGCAACCTGCACCGGCAGGCGCTGTACACCGAGGAGGACGTCCGGCTCCGCCTGCCCAAAGCCGTGGCCCTCAGGAACCGGCTCGCCGCCATCCATCCGGGGACGGCGGTGGAAGCCGTCGTGCGGGACGCTTCCGTCGACGAGCTTCTGCATCTGGTGCCGCAAGCGGATCTTGTCATCGACGGGACGGACAATTTTGAAACCCGGCTCATCCTGAACGACGCGGCCGTCAAGTGCGGGGTGCCCTGGGTGCACGGCGCCTGCGTCGGGGCTTATGCCGTCAGTTTCCTGATCGTGCCGGGGGAGACGGCCTGCCTGCACTGCCTGCTGGAGGAACTGCCGGAGCCGGGCGAAACGTGCGAGACGGCCGGCATCATCGCGCCCGCCGTCCTGACGGCCGTCGCGCTGCAGACGGCGGAAGCGCTCAAGTGGCTGACGGGCAACCGGGAAGCGGCAAGCGGCAAAATCCGGTCCTTCGATCTGTGGGAAAACCGCTGGGCCGAAGTGGATGCACGCCGGATGCGCCGGCCCGACTGTCCGTCCTGCGGCGATCGCCGCACCCATCCGTATTTGACAAGGGCCAATCTGAATCGGACGGACGCCCTGTGCGGCCGGGACACGGTGCAAATCCGCCCGCCGCGGCCCGCCAAGATCGACCTCGGCCGTCTGGCCGTCCGGCTGGAAGCGGCGGGCGGCGCCGTGACGGCGAACCCCTATTTGCTTCACTGCGAGTTTTGGCGCAAAGGGCCGGAAAGCGGGCGAAAACGATGGGCGCTCGTCATTTTCCGCGACGGCCGGATTCTCGTGCACGGCACGAACGACCCGGCGAAGGCGCGCAGCCTGGTGCAGCGTCTGCTCGGCTGACGGCCGGGTGCGGCCATGACCGCGATGCGGCGGCTTCCGGGAACGAGCGGCCCGGGCCCCCGTTTTTTTTTTGCAACAGAATTCCCCATCCCTGCGTCTATTGTTTGTCTCTTGTTTTATGGTAGGATGGAAAAAATGAAGTGCGGAGGCCCATCCGCATGAAACGCTTGCGGCTTGCGCAGTGTTGGTCGTGGCGGCGTCCGTCCTGGCCGCCGCGGTCCGGTTCGCCGCATTGCAAGACGAAAAGGGACGTCATCCCCGTGTACGGACGCGTTGCGGGAAGACGCCGGAACCATGGCGATGTGCGGGATGAAATGCAAATCCGGATGAAGAAGGTGAAGAATATGGGCGCATCGGAAAAGCAGCCGGACGGGCCGCCGGCGGTCATCCGCTGGGGGGTGTTCCGGTTCGGACCGTGGCGGCTGTGTCTTGCGGCCACGGAGCGCGGACTGGCCCATGCGGACCGCGTGGCGGACGGGCAAACGGACGAAGACGCGGCGCAAACGCTGAAACAGTGGGCAAAGCGGCGGGCGGCCGGCGCGGAACTCGTGCGGGACGAATCCGCGCTGGGCGATTATAGAGCCCAGTATGACGAGTATTTCAAAGGAGAACGCCAGCGGTTCACCTTCCCCCTGGACCTCTGCGGCACGCCGTTCCAGCGGGACGTGTGGGAGGCGCTGACGGCCATTCCCTATGGCGAAACCGTGGCCTATGCCGACATTGCGGCGCGCATCGGCAAGCCGGCCGCCGTCCGCGCCTGCGGGGGCGCCATCGGCCAAAACCCGGTGCTGATCGCCGTGCCCTGCCACCGCGTGATCGGCAAAAACGGCGCGCTCACCGGATTCTCCAGCGGTCTCGACATGAAGGCCTGGCTGCTCGGGCACGAAGCCGGCCGGGCCGTCGTCTGACGGTCTTTGGTCGCCGCCATCCGTCAGGCGGCGCTTTCCTGTCCGTTTTTCGCCCGTTTCCGCTGAATGAGGCCGGCGGCAAACAGCACGGTCGGAAGGGCAACCAGCGTCCAGGGAAAGACGTACAGCAGCCAGGCCCTGCCCGTGACGGGCAGCACGTCCACTTTGAGCTGCAGCGAGATGAACGCCAGCAGCACGGCGATGCCGGCCACGATCCAGACGGCCCGCTTGAAGTCGCGGATGCCGAACAGTTCGGAGGCTGTGTGGGAGGCGAGAAACAGGTACAGGGACAGGCGGATGAACACGCTCAGCAGCCATGCCAGCACGAGGACGGTTTCGAGGTTTTGGATGAAGTTCATGATGCTGATCAGGCTGACCATGTCGAAGGACGGGTACAGCTGGTGGCTGGCCACCTCCGGGCTGAGCACCAGAATGACGAGCAGCAGGTTGATGGTGCCGATGACGAAGGCGAACAGTTTGGCCCAGAAAACGGTTTTCGGCGCCTTGTCTCTCCTGTCGACGAACGGCGCGATGGCGATCAGCCACACCACTTCCGCCTTGAAGGCGAGGGGAAAGATGGCGGCCTTCGTGATGCGGAGCCAGCCATGATCCGCGTAGACCGGCAGCAGGTTGCCGGGCCGGGCCAGGGGGACGAGCATCAGGATCAGCAGCACAAGGCCGATCAGGCTGACGATGCCGAACGCTTCGCTCAGCCGGGCGAGGCTCACGATGCCGCCGGCGATGACGGCGTAGACGGCCAGGCCAAGCAGCGTGATGATGAACACCCAGTTGGGCGTCTGTTCCAGCAGAAGAATGATCAGGAAATCCGAGGTGAATTTCGCGATATGGGCCAGCATGAACGTCCATTGCGCGGCATAGACGAACGCCACGGCGGTGCCCGCCCATTTGCCGAGCAGCTTCCGGCAGTTTTGGAGAAACGAAAGATCCGGATTGTACAGGCCGGTTTTGATCGCCATCACCGCGATGGCCAGCGCCGGGATCATGGCGACGAGGCAGGACAGCCAGGCGTCCTGTCCGACGGCATGGATGACCGGGTGCACATACATGAGCAGCGAATTTCCGATGCTGTACATGAAAATGATCATGAACAGTTGGATGCCTGAGATTTTCACGGGCACCCCCCTTTCAACCGTCAGATGATCGATTTTCCGGTCAATCCCGGCCGCTTGAGATTGAGGTCGGCCCGCACGCTGAAGGTGGCCCGGCGAAACTCCTCGTTCCAGCGGTCTTTCAAGGCAGGCCATTCCCGGGGATGCCTGCGGTGGACGACGACGCCGAACCCGAACACGTCCAGCCCGAACGTTTCCTGCGCCTTGCGGATCGTGCCCGCCATGCGATTCGCGGCTTCCTTTTCGAACGCCTGTTCCAGTTTCCGGAGTTCCGCTTTTTCCTCCACGGTCAACCCCGTGTTGTTTTCCGCCAGGCTGCCGTCGCCCCGCAAGGTGATCTCGAAGTGCCAGGAGCCGTCTTTGTTGCGGGACGGTTTGATGGAACTGCGCAAATTGACGAACCGGGCGCTGGCGTTCCCGCCCTCCAGGTCGACGGTGAGGATGATTCTGGAAAGCTTGTTGAGCAGCCACAGCAGGTCCCGGTCTTCGTCCACGTTCAAATAACCGGCCAGCTTCAGATCGTCGTCCAGGACGGCCACCCCGGTGATCTCGAAATAATTGGCAGGCTTCATGTCGTCGCTCACAAACAGCTGCGCCGCCGGCAGCGTCGGCACGATGCCGTCCCGGTGGGCGGCGATGAGAAAATCGAGATACGTCGTTTCGCCCCGGCCGCCGCTTTGTTCGTGCTTTTTCAGGGCGCTGAACACCGAGACGAATTCCAGCGTGCCGCGCATTTGGAGCGCGTCGTTGGCCGTGGCGCCTTTCATGATGTACATGTCCGTGCGAAAGGACGCTTCGGCCAGGCGGGTCGTGAAATCGAGAATGCCCGCCAGTCCTTTTTTGGCCAATTCTTCGCCGAGAAAAATGACGCGCCGCTGCCCGAAAAACACTTCCCGCGGCAGTTTCGACTGGATGTCCTGCAAAATGTCGCCGAGGTTTGTCCCGGTTTGCGACACGACCATGTACGGATCCCCTTTCCCGCCCGACCCGGCGGATGAGGGGGCCTGCACGTTGAGGGGGATCACGATCTGGCCGCTGACCTTGATGTTTCCTTCCCCGGCGTCATCGATGCCGGTGGCCAGCCACAGCGCCCGGTCGTTCAGCTCCTGCCGGTCCCAGCATCCCGCCAGGACGATCAGGGCGAGCAGGGCGGCGGCCGTCCGGCAGGCCGTGCCGATTTTCCCCGGTTCGCTCATGGCTGTCCCGCATCCTTTCCGGAGGTTGTTTGTTGCCGGCTGCCTTCCGGGCCCGGCGTACGGCTTTCCGGTCCGTCCGTTCCGAAGCCGGCACGTTTCAGGCGATACAGGCGCGGGCTCGGGGTGCGGATCAAAAGATCCTTCAACCCTTTCGGCACAAGGGGGGCGACCGGATACAGATACGGAACGCCGAACGACTGCAGATTGACGAGATGGATCGTCAGGGCGATGACGCCGATGGCGATGCCGTAAAGGCCCAGAAAACCGGCAAGAATGAGGAGCAGAAAACGGATCAGGCGGACCGAGGCGCTCAGCGCCTGGCGCGGGATGAGAAAGCTGGCGATGCCCGTGGCCGCCACCACGATCACCATCGGCGCCGAAACGATGCCGGCCTGCACGGCGGACTGGCCGATGACGAGCGCCCCGACGATGTTGACGGCGGAGCCGACCGCCCGCGGCATGCGGACGCCCGCTTCCCGCAGCGCCTCGAACACCAGCTCCATCAGCAGCGCCTCGATCAGGGCGGGGAACGGGACCGCTTCCCGGGCGGCGGCGATGCTCATGAGCAGATTCGTCGGCAGCAGTTTCGGATGATAGGTGGTCAGCGCCACGTACAGGGACGGCAGCAGGAACGAGATGAAAATGAACGTGAACCGCACGAAGCGGAGAAAGTCCGCAAACAGAAAGCGATCGTAATAGTCCTCCCTGGCCTGCAGCCCGGCCCACAGCGTGTAGGGCATGATCAGCGCGAAGGGCGTGTTGTCCACCAGAATCGCCGCTTTGCCTTCCAGGAGGGAAGCGGCCACGGTGTCCGGCCGCTCGGTGTCCTGGACTTGCGGAAACGGCGACAGGGGCTTGTCTTCCAGCCATTCCTGGATGTACTGGGATTCGAGCACGCCTTCGAGCCGGATTTGGCCAAGCCGTCTTCGCACTTCCCGGAGCAGGCTGTCCGGCGCGAGGCCTTCGATGTAGGCCAGCAGGCAGTCGGTCCGGGTCAGCTCGCCGAAGGTGACCGGTTCAAACTTCAGCCGCGTGCTGCGGATGCGCCGGCGGATCATCGTCGTGTTGATGCGGATCGACTCCGTAAACCCGTCGCGCGGGCCGCGAATGCCGGCCTCCGTCAACGGCTCTTCCACGCTCCGGGTTTGATAGCCCGTCAGGCCGGCGATCAGCCCTTCGCGGACGCCGCTGACCAAAAATCCCGCATTGGCGGCAAGGATGCCGTCGATGAATTCGGTCAGGACATCCACCGCTTTGATCGACGAAACGGCCAAGGCTTTCTTTTCGATCAGGTCCCCGACGTGCATGGATGTTTTCGGCGCTTCGAACAGAAGAGGCTTGAGCACGTTGTCGTCCAGCGCCTTCCCTTCCACCATGCCGTCCAGATAAACGACCAGCATCTCGGTGCTGTCGCCCAGGGCGAGCCGGCGAATGACCAGGTCCGCACAATGGCGAAAGGCGTCCCGGATCATCCGTTCGTTCTCGTCCAGATCATCCGACAGCGGCCGATCCACTGCCGGATCGGGCAGCCGGACGGGCTCGGCGGGCCTGGAGCCTTTGCGCCTTTTTCGGGATCGAAACGGTTTCTTCATGTCGGTGCTCCCCTTGGGTGCTCCTGAAAGACGGTCATAGTTTGGCAATAAAAAGCAAGGCTATTCATGGAAGGCGGCCCGGACCATCCTGCGGAAAACGAAAAACCGCCGTCCGTCATCGGACGGCGGTCCATCCCGGCATGGTCAACGCGGGCGGGCCGGCTTTGCCTTCAGGCGCGAAACGGTAAACGCATAAAACACGGCCACGCCGATCCAGCCGCAAACCGAAGCGGCAAAGAGCATCACCGGAAAAGGCAGCGTGCCGGACAAAGCGGTGCTGAGAAGCGGGCCGGTCGTGCCGCGGATGCCGAACAGCAGCAGGTGCAGGCCGAACACCGTGGCTTCCCGGCCCGGCGCGAGCCGGAAAACGTAGGCCATGAGGCCGATGTCCCAGATGGCGTCGCCGACGCCCTGGATGGCGCTGCCGGCCAGCACGACCGGAAAGCTTTCCTGAATCCCGTACAGAAGCGGCACGACGGAGAAGGCGACGATGCCCCAGAGCACGACTTTGGCCGGCTCGTATTTGTCGATCAGGAAGCCGATGGCGAAATAGGCGACGAGAAGCGCGGCATAGTACGTCGTGCGGGCCGCGCCGATTTCGGAAAAGCTGAGCGCCAGATGCTCCTTCTGGATGATCTGGTACAGCGGCTGGGACAAAATGTTGCCGAACCCGCTGAAGGTGGTGGCGGCGAGAAACACGAGGATCGCCTTGTTGCTCCGGGCGTACCTCCATTGCTCGCGGAGCGGCAGCCGGTTGCTCTTTCGGGCGGGCTTCCCGTCGGTCTCGCGGGGCGCGGGATCGGCGGTCCAGGGCCGTTTCAATTCTTTCAGCCCGAAATAGAGCAATATCGACAGCACCCCGGCCAGGGTAGCCGCCGCCAGCGGGGCGGAGGAACCGCTTTTGTCCGACCAGATGCCGACCAGCGAAGCGAGCGGAATCATGAGGAGTCCCATCGCGACGCGGACGTATCCGAGCAGCCGGCCCCGGTATTCCGCCGGGTAGACGCGCGCCATGAGCGAGGCGTAGGCCGGCGCCTGGACGCCCATCAGGAGTTGGTAGGCGAGCGCCGTCAAGACGAAGGCCCACGGCGAAATCCAGAGCGCGGGAAGAAACAGGAGCGCCCGGCCGGCGAGATTCGGGTAGATGGTGAACGACCGGGGCCGTCCCGCTTCGATCCAGCCGGTCCAGAGCGGCGAAAACAAAAGGCCGAAGGCGGGCGCCGCGGCCAGAATCCCGACCTGGATGTCGCTGGCGCCGGCGTCGATGGCCATCGGAATGTAGAACTGGTTGATGACGACGTTGAACAGGCTGTAGATGGCGCTGGCCGCCAGATCGAACTGGAAGTTGCGCCTGGCGTCCGGCGAAAGCCGGTCGGCAAGGGGAAGTTTGAACCTGAACGCGCGCACGCTGATTGGCACCTTTTTCCGTGGGATCTGTGTCTTCGGCTTGGCCGCATGATTCCAGAATCTCACCGCAACGGCTTTTTGGCAAGCGCCTTTTTGGCGGCGGAAACCGGGTGATAGGCAATGCGGGACGCGAAATCCGGCAAAGTCGGGGAAGCCCGTCGCGTGGCGGGCCGTTTCGCCGCCTTCCGCATGAACCTTTTGGATTGTCCGGGTTTTGGTCTAGAATGGAAAAGGAACGCTTCAAGTCCATGCCGGAAGGGAGACGGACAACGATGACGTCGATCTATCAAGCCAATGCAGGGCGTTATGACAACATGGTGTACAACCGGGTCGGACGGTCCGGGCTGAAGCTGCCCGCGGTGTCGCTCGGCCTGTGGCACAATTTCGGCGCGGTGGACACCCTGTCCAATGCCCGGGACATGCTGCTTGCGGCCTTCGATCTCGGCATCACCCATTTCGACCTGGCCAACAACTACGGCCCGCCGCCGGGTTCGGCCGAGGAAACGTTCGGCAAGGTGCTTCGCTCGGACCTGAAACCGTATCGGGACGAACTCGTCATTTCCACCAAGGCCGGCTACTACATGTGGCCCGGTCCTTACGGCGAATGGGGATCGCGGAAATATTTGATCGCGAGCATCGACCAGAGCCTCAAGCGGATGGGGCTGGAATATGTGGACATTTTCTACCACCATCGCCCCGATCCGGAGACGCCGCTGGAAGAAACGATGATGGCGCTGGACCAGATCGTCCGCTCGGGCAAGGCGCTGTATGTCGGCATCTCCAACTACAGCGCGGAGCAGACCCGGCAGGCGGCGGAGATTTTGCGTTCCCTCGGAACGCCGCTCCTCATCCATCAGCCGTCCTATTCGATGTTCAACCGCCGGGTGGAAGACGGGCTGCTGGATGTGCTCGATGAAGCCGGAGCGGGCGCCATCGCCTACAGCCCGCTGGCGCAGGGGCTTTTGACCGACCGGTATCTGGACGGCATTCCGGAAGATTCCCGCGCCGCCAGGCCGACGGCCCGGTTTCTCAGGCGGGAAGACATCACGGAAGACAAGCTGCGGATCGTCCGGCAGCTGAACGAACTGGCCCGGGCGCGCGGCCAGTCGCTGGCCCAGCTGGCCCTCGCCTGGGCGCTGCGCCGCAAGACGGTGGCGTCCGTGCTGATCGGCGCCAGCAAACCGGAGCAGATCCGGGATTGCGCCGGCGCGGTCCGCAATCTGCGGCTGGACGGCGACGAGCTGCGGCGCATCGAGGACATTTTGCGCGGATAATCCGCGGATGGGCAAAAGGCGCACGGACCCGCGGACCGGCGGCCGTCCTGCCGGCCGCCGCGCCCGCCCGGCAACCAAATTTCTAGAAGACGGATGGGCGTGCATCTGCTATAATGAAAAAACGTAAATTCCGCATAAACATTCAGTCAGCCGGTTTTTTGCAGGCGAAAGAAGGGACGATGCATCGTGAAGTTCATGAAAAGAACGGGGTTTCTCGCGCTGGCCGCTCTCCTGATCGCGGCGCTCCTTGCCGCCGGATGCGGCAAAGAAGAAAAGAAGACGCTCATCCTCGGCACCTCGCCGGACTATCCGCCCTATGAAAACGTGGATACGACGACAGGGGAAATCATCGGCTTCGACATCGACATCGCCAAATTCATCGCGGAAGAACTGGGCTACGAGCTGCAGATCGAAGCGATGGACTTCAACGGGCTGGTGGCCGCGCTGCAGGCGGGCCGCGTCGACTTCGTCATGGCGGCGATGTCCGTCGATCCGTCGCGGGAGGTGGATTTCTCCGACATCTACTTCGTGGCCCGGAACACGATCGTGTCGAAGGAAGGGTACGCGACGCTGGATGAACTGTCGGGCAAGCGCGTCGGCGTGCAGCTCGGCTCCACCCAGGAGGACGTGGCCGAAGGCATTCCGGATCCCGGCGAAATCGTGCCGCTGAACCGGATTCCGGAAATCATCCAGGAAATCAAGACGGGGCGGCTCGACGCGGCCATCATCGAAGACGCCGTGGCGGCCGGCTACGTGGCCAACAACCCGGATCTGACGTTCAAGGTGATCGAATCCGGCACGGAAGAAGGCTATGCGGTGGCGCTGCCGAAGGGATCCGACCTGCTCGACGACGTCAACCGGGCGCTCAGGAAGCTGGAAGAAAGCGGGAAGAAAGACGAACTGGTCAAGAAATGGTTTGAATGATCGGAGATCGCGTGAAAAAAGGTCGCGGCGCTCGCCGTGACCTTTTTTTGGGACAAGGACGAGAAACGTTGGTGGTGGACGGATGAATCTCGATTTCGGCGTGCTGGCGGACAAATGGCAATATTTGCTCGGCGGCGCCTACTACACGCTGCTCTTTACGTTCGTGTCGGCCCTGTTCGGCTTTGCGCTCGGCACGATCCTGTCGCTGTTCAAAATTTCGGGCATCGCGCCGCTGCGCTGGTTTGCCACCGCCTACACGTCGGTGTTCCGCGGCACGCCGCTCCTGTTGCAGCTGGCCATCATCTACTATGCGACGCCCCAGCTGCTCAATTACAAGATTTCGCCGCTTCTTGCCGCCGGCCTCGCCTTCGGGCTCAACTCCGCGGCGTATTTGTCGGAAACGATCCGGGCGGGCATCATGGCCGTGGACAAGGGACAGCGGGAAGCCGCCATCGCCCTCGGGGTGCCGTACAGGATGATGATGAAAGACATCATTTTGCCCCAGGCGTTCAAAAACATCCTGCCGGCGATCGTCAACGAATGCATCGCCCTCCTGAAGGAGTCGTCCCTCGTGTCGGTCATCGGCGTGGCGGACCTGATGCGGCGGGCGAACATCGTCAGCGCGGACACGTTCCGCTTCTTCGAACCGCTCATCTTCGTCGGCGCCATCTACTACGTGCTGGTGCTGATGCTGACGGCGGTGGCGAACCGGCTGGAAAGGAGGCTGCGGCGCAGTGACTGACGCGGTGAACGGGACGGACAACGGATCGGTGCGCGGAGCGGAAAACGGCCGGAACGGCGGCCTGAAATCCGGCCCGGATCCCGGCGCGAAAGGCGGGCTGCCGGACGGGGCGGCCGGCGGAACAACGGCCGCCGGCGCCGGAAGGGCGGCCGTGGGCGGAGCGGATGCGATGATCCGGGTGGAAAACCTGCAGAAATCGTTCGGCAGGCTGGAAGTGCTGAAGGGCATCACGACGGAAATCACCCGCGGCGAAGTGGTGGCGGTGATCGGCCCGTCCGGATCCGGCAAATCCACCTTCCTGCGCTGCCTGAACCGGCTGGAAGAGCCGACGGGCGGCAAAGTGTGGATCGACGGCCTCGACATCACGGACAAAAAGACGGACATCACCGCCGTGCGCCAGCGGATCGGCATGGTGTTCCAGCATTTTCACCTGTTTCCCCACATGACGGTGCTCGACAACATCTGCTACGCGCCGGTGAAGGTGAAGGGCTGGACGCGGGAGAAGGCCGAGGCCAAGGCGATGGAACTGCTCGCCCGGGTCGGCCTTGCGGACAAGGCGCGCGAATACCCCTCGAAGCTGTCGGGCGGCCAGAAGCAGCGCGCCGCCATCGCCCGCAGCCTGGCGATGGAGCCGGAAATCATGCTGTTCGACGAGCCGACGAGCGCCCTCGATCCGGAAATGGTCAAGGAAGTGCTGGAGGTCATCCGCGGCCTTGCCCACACCGGCATCACCATGGTGATCGTCACCCACGAGATGAATTTCGCCCGGGAAGCGGCGGACACGGTCTGTTTTCTGGACAACGGCCTGCTGCTGGAGAAGGCGCCGCCGGCGAAGTTCTTTTCGTCGCCGGAAACGGAGCGGGCCCGGCAGTTTCTCGACAAGGTGCTGTAAAAGGCCGGGCGAACCGGCCGAACCCATGAAAAAAAGCGGGGGAATCCCGCTTTTTTTGCTTTTTTGAAGAGCCGTGCCGGTCAGCTTTGCGGCTTGGCCACGTCGTGGTCCACGTACCGCTCGCCGTTCAGCTCGCTGATGACGTTGATCGCCACTTTGCCGCCGTCGCCGGCGGTGATGACGGCGTGCACGCTGACGCCCGCCACCGTGCCGCAGGCCCAGACGTTCTTCACGTTGGTGCGGCCGTCCTTGTCCACATTCACGATGGTCTTGATGCGCGGCTCCGTGCCGGGCTTCGTTTCCACGCCCAATTTTTCGGCCAGGTCCACGGACAGGCCCGTGGCCAAAATCAGATGCTTCGCCTTGTACACGGCACCCGACGCGGTTTTGACTTCGATGCCGTCTTCCGTCACGGCGGCGTCCACCGCTTCGTCCTTCACCAGTTCGGCGCCCAGTTTCCGGATTTGCCGCAGGCCGATGTCCACCAGATCGGGACCGTTGATGGCTTCGATGCCGTAGTAGTTTTCGAACCAGGCCCGGCGGGTCATGCCCTTGTCGTTGTCGATGACGACGGTTTTCTTGCCCGCCTTCGCGGTGAAGATGGCGGCGCTGGCCCCCGCGGGTCCGGCTCCGACAATGGCGACGTCGTACACGCTGATCACCCTCCATTTGGTTTGTTTTCCTGCACTCTATTATCTTCTTGTTCGCGCCGGAAAGCAAATGACGGCATCCCCCGCGCCTCGCGGTCATGGCGGTTTCCGCGGTCCGGGCTGTACCCGGCGATCCCCTATTGACTTTTTTCAAAAAATGCGGTAATAATAATCAATCAATTCCATCCAGCGGACGAAATTCGTTGACGGGAACGAGTAAGCGGAACGGTCCGATCCCCAGAGAGTCGGCCTCGCGGTGAAAGCCGACGGTCGGGCGTCCGCCGAACATCCTCCCCGAGAAGGCTGCCGAACGGCGCCGGGCGCCCCTTGCGGGCCAAGCATGGCCGCCAAGTAAGCAGACCCGGCATCCCGCCGTTACCCGGGACCCGTATGATGGTACGGAGCATGAGGTGCCGCTTCGCTCTGCCGCGCGTTCGTCGGCGGCGGACCGGGCGGAAGAAGGGTGGTAACGCGAGCGCGATCTCGTCCCTTTCGGGACGGGATTTTTTGTTTGGGTCACAAAAATGGCCGCCGGCCGGACATTCACGCGGCTGCCGGACGGCCCGTCGTGTTTCGGCATCATCGGAAATTACCGAAAAACGGGAGGAACCAGCATCATGCCGGCAAACCGAACGAAGGCGACATTCGACGTCGGTCTTGAAGACATCATCGTGGCAAGCCATGCGCTGAAGGACGCGGTCCGGCACACGCCGCTCATGCGGGACGACGTCCTGTCGCAACGGTACAACTGCAACGTCTACCTGAAACGGGAAGATCTGCAGGTCGTCCGTTCCTTCAAAATCCGCGGCGCCTACAACTTCATGCGCAATCTGGACGAGAAGGAGCGGGCGAGGGGCGTCGTCTGCGCCAGCGCGGGCAACCACGCCCAGGGGGTGGCCTGGTCGTGCCGGGCGATGCAGATCCGCGGGACCATTTTCATGCCCACCACGACGCCGCGCCAGAAGGTGACCCAGGTGCAGCGGTTCGGCGGGGATCGCGTGGAGATCGTGCTCGCCGGCGACACGTTCGACGACACGCTGCGGGAGGCGCTGGCCGCCTGCGAGCGGGAGGGCGCCAGTTTCATCCATCCGTTCGACCATCCGTGGGTGGTGGCCGGCCAGGGCACCATCGGGCCGGAAATTTTGCAGGATCTGGACGTGCCCGCGGATTACGTGTTCGCGGCGGTGGGCGGCGGCGGCCTCATCTCCGGCCTCGGCGTGTACATCAAGCACGTCCGGCCGCAGACGAAGCTGATCGGGGTCGAGCCGGAAGGGGCGGCCTCGATGAAGGCGGCGCTGGAACGGGGCGGGATCGTCACCCTGGAGAACATCGATCCGTTCGTGGACGGAGCGGCGGTCAAGCGGGCCGGCGAGCTGACGTACCGGCTCGTCAAGGAGACGGTGGACGGCATCGCCGTCGTCCCGGAAGGGAAGGTGTGCACCACCATCCTCGAAATGTACAACGACAGCGCCATCGTCGTGGAACCCGCCGGCGCGCTGCCGGTGGCGGCCCTGGACCAGTTCCGGGACGAGATCGCGGGCAAAACCGTCGTCTGCGTCGTCAGCGGCGGCAACAACGACATCGACCGGATGCCGGAAATCAAGGAAAAATCCCTCATTCACGAGGGACTGAAGCATTATTTCCTGATCAATTTTCCGCAGCGGGCCGGCGCGCTCCGGGAGTTCCTCGAACACGTGCTGGGGCCGACGGACGACATCACCCGCTTTGAATACATCAAGAAAACGAACATGGAAAGCGGCCCGGCGCTGGTCGGCATCGAACTGAAAAACCGGGAAGACTACGGGCCGCTTGTGGCCCGGATGAAGGCGCGGGGCGTGTCCTTCAGCGAAATCAACCGGGATTCCACGCTGTTCCATTACCTGGTGTAGCGCATGATCCGCCGGTAAAGCGACTTGTCCTTCAGGCGCTTGAACAGTTTTTTGCTGGGGCGGAAATTCGCCTCGATGATCCACGGATGGCCTTCGCGGTCGAGGCCGATGTCGAAGCCGACGACGCGGAGGCTGCGGCAGCGCCGGCCGAGCCGGCGGGCCGCCCGCAGGCAGAGCCGGTCGATGCGGCGTTCCAGCCGGCGGAGCCCTCCGCCGCCGTTCGTACCGCCGTTCGCGCCGGCGTCCGGGAGGCCGCCGGCGCCGGCACCGTCCGCACCGGCGTCATGGCCGCCGACGGTTTTTCGGAGGACGCCGCGGATGTCGGACCGGCGAAGGGCGCCGGCAAACGTCGTCACCCGTCCCCCGCTCCGCGCCGTGTTGGTGATGAGCCAGCCGCGCCCGGCGATGCGCACCAGCTTGGCGGTTATCTTCCATTTGCGCCGTTTCCGTTTCCGCTGCACCATCACCCTGACGTCGAACGGGCGTCCGTCCACCCGGGCCAGCCGGATTTTGCGCTGGACGAGGTGGCGGCGCCTTTTTGCCTTTGCGCGAAGAAGCTTGTACAGCCTCTCCAGGCTGCGCACCGTCTTCGCTGTCTTGCCGGAACGGAGACGGTAGCCGCCTTTTGTTTTTGAGACGAACAACACCCCTTTCCCGCCCGAACCGCCCGCCGGCTTGACGACCACGCGTCCGTACTCGGCGAGGAACGAATCGAGGGCCTCCCGGCTGAACGGCCGGGTGGCGGGCAGGTGGGGAAGAAGGCGTTCGCTTTTCGCGAGCAGGCGGTACTTTTTCAGTTTACTCCAGTTGCAGGCCATGCCAGTTCACGTCCCCGTCCCTGAAAAGCGGCTTTTCCTCGACGCGGACGATCCGGTTCCGTTCGTCCACGAACACGACCCGGGGCACGAGGCGGCCGATTTCGTCCTCCGAATAAACCCCCATGCTCAAAATGATCACGTGGTCCCCCGGCTGAAACAGATTGGCGGGCGGACCGTTCAGGCAAATGGTCCCGGATCCGGGCGCGGCGGGCACGGCGTACGTTTTCCAGCGGGCCGCGTTGCGGTAGCTCGTCACCTGCACGACTTCGTAGGGCAAAATCGCCGCCGCCCGCATCAGATCCGCGTCGATGGTGACGCTGCCCGTGTAGTGGAGATCGGCCCGGGTGACGGTGGCGCGGTGGATTTTGCCCTTGCACATCAATCGTTTCATGGTGCACCTCCCACAAGATTCCGAAGCGAAAGGGCAGCCGGATGCCGGCTGCTCCCCTCCTTTTCCGCACCGCTCCTTTATCGTTATTCCGCTTTTTTCTCGGGTGCTTATGCCTTCGCCGTGTCTTTTTGCCCTCTGTTGGATATGGTGAAATGAACGATCACGACGGCAAGGAGGCGCTTTTGTGAACGTGGCCTTGAGATGCGCGGCGTGCGGGAGGCAGAAGGCCTTCACCCTGCGGCCCGCCCGGTGCGGCTGCGGCGGCACGCTGCTGGCGGAGTACGATCTGGAGCGGGTGGCCCGGACGATGACCCGGGAATCCCTGCGGGAGCGGGCGTGGAACATGTGGCGGTACCGGGAACTGCTGCCGGTGGCCGACGACGGAAACATCGTGTCGCTGGGCGAAGGCGGCACCCCCCTCGTCCGGCTGCCGGAAGCGGAGCGGGCGCTCGGGCTGCTCGGGCTGTGGATCAAGCGGGAAGAGCAAAATCCGACGGGCAGCTTCAAGGCGCGGGGGTTTTCGGTGGCGCTTTCCGTGGCGAAAGAATGCGGGATCGGGCGGGTGGCGGTCGGTTCGAACGGCAACGCCGCGTCGGCGCTGGCGGCCTACGCCGCGAGAGCCGGCATGGAGGCGTGGGTGTTCATGCCGCGCGACGTGCCCGGGCTGATTGCGGATGAATGCGTCCAATACGGGGCGAACGCCTATCTCGTGGACGGCCTGATCCACGATGCCGGGCGGATCGCGGAGGAGGGCGAGCGGGCCGGGCTGTGGCACAACACGGGGACCCTCCGGGAGCCGGGACGCGCCGAAGGAAAGAAGACGATGGGGCTTGAGATTGCGGAACAGCTCGGCTGGCGGCTGCCGGATGCCATCATTTATCCGACGGGCGGCGGTTCAGGCATCATCGGCATGTGGAACGCCTTCCGCCAGCTGAAGGCGCTCGGACTTGCCGCCGGCGACATGCCGCGGCTGGTGAGCGTGCAGGAGGAAGGCTGCACGCCGATTGTCGACGCATTGGCGAAGGAAAGCGCGCCGGAGAGCCGCGAGGGCCGGCTGACGGTGGCGGGGGTGGCGCCGGCTCCTTCTCCGACGGGCATGCGGGTGCCCCTGCCTCCCGATGCCGGATTGATCGTCCGCATTTTGCGGGAAACGGGCGGAACGGCGCTCGCCGTCTCGCGGGAAGCGATCGGCGAAGCTGTTCGCGCCATGGGGCGGCTCGGCATTTCCGCTTCGCCGGAGGGAGCCGCCGCCTGGGCCGGCATGCTCGAGCTGTCCGCCCGGGGATGGCTGCGCCAGGGCGAGCGGGTCATCGTGTTCAACACGTGCCACGCGATGAAATACCGGCCCTGGAAGGCCGGGCGGCCGCTTCCCGTCATCCGGTCCCTCGCGGATGTACCCGAAAACGGGAAGCGGGGCTGACGCCGTGGCGAAATTCCACTATTACCGGGTCTTCCGGCGGGATCCCGTGCTCAGGCGGCACATGCCCGACACCGCCATCTGCGCCCGGGATTCGCTGGCGTCGTTTCTGGACAAATACAAAACCGTGTATATCAAGCCGAATGTCGGCGGACGCGGCGAAGGCGTGGTGAAAGCGTGGCGGTCGGCGGACGGCCGGATTCTGTATGTGGTGGAAAAAGGCGCGCCCGCCGCCTGCCGGTCCGCCGCGGCGCTCTGGGACCGCCTCGGCCTGGCGCACAAAAAGCGGCACGTGGTGCAGCAGGCCCTCGATCTGGCGGAGTTCGGCGGGCGCCCGTATGACATCCGCGTCATGATGGTCCGCGATCCGAAAGACCGGTGGCGCTTCCTCGGCATGCTGGCGAAGACGGCGGGACCGGACAGCATCATCACCAACATCGCCCGCGGCAAGGGGGACGTGGTGGAGGCGGAGCGGGCGCTCAAAGCGTCCCACGGCGCCCGCTGGCCGCGTCTTAAGGCGGACATTCTCCGCCTGGCGCGGCGGTGCAACCGGATGTTCGACCGGATCCGGTACGAATGGCAGATGGGGTACGATTTTGCCGTCGACAAGGGCGGCAAGGTGTGGCTCATCGAAGCGAACCCGGGCAATCCGTCGCACGCGCTGTTTGCCAAGCTGCCGGACCGGACGGCGTACCGCCGGATCAAGCAGGCGGTGCGGGAATACCGCGCGGCGGCCGCTCATCGCGCCAGGCATCCTGCTCGAGGAACGGGGAAGACGGGCGGCGGGCGCACGAAGGGAAAGACCGGCGGATGCAGGCGGGCCGGAAGAAAGACGGGCAGAGGCAGACGGACCGGGAGGAAAGCGGGCGGATGAAGACAGGCGTCCGTTGACGGGGCCGGAAGAGACCGATGCAGGCGGACGAAAGAAGCGGGTCGCGGGGAAAACGGACGGATGCCCGTGTGTCGGATGGAAGACTGGACGAGGCTGGACGATGCGGGATGCCCGATTCACCGGGCGCTTTTTTTGCTACAATGGGGAGGTGAGCGACAGACGGCAAGGGGGCGTTCGGGGCGTGGCCATCCATTTTGATCCGGATGAGCAGCTGTTCCATTTGCAGACGAAAGGGTCCAGCTACGCGTTCAAGCTGGTGCGGGGGTAGGCGGAAGTGCGGCGGCAGGTGGCGCTGTACAAGGCGTTGCGCGGCCTCGTCCAGCGGGGGGACATGTACCGGCTGAAAAGCCCGTTCGAAGGAAACGAGGCGGCCTGGATGTTCGTCTCCCCGGACAGGCGGGAGGCGGCGGTGTTCCATTTCCGCGTGATGGCGGAGCCGAACGCGCCCCTTTCCCGCCTCTCCTTGCTCGGGCTGGATCCGGCGCTGGAATACGCCGTCGTGCGGGTGCTGACGTCGGAGGGCCGCGACGACGACGACGGCCGGCCGGCTGAGAAGCCTGTCGGCGCGTTCCCCGGCGACCTGCTCATGCAGGCCGGACTGCCCGCCGAAGGGTTTAGCGGCGATTTTTCCGGTGCGCTCTACCTGCTGCGAGCCGCGGATTGAGCCGCAAACGGGCCTTGTGGGCGCGAGATGCTCGAAAAACTCGAGAAACTCGCCACGGGAGGTCCGCCATCATGGCCCGGCATGGACGCACAGACCGCGTTTCCTTATAATGAAAAGGAAAAAACGACGAAGGAAGGCGCATGCGGATGGTGACGCACGTGGTCTGCTGGAAGCTGAAAGATCGCAGCCGGGAGAACGCGGAACGGGTGCGGGAGAGGCTGCTCACGATGCAGGGCCGCCTGCCCATGCTGAAATCGCTGGAAGTCGGGGTGGACGTCATCCGCTCGGGCCGGTCGTTTGACGTGGTGCTGATCGCCCGGTTCGATTCGCTGGACGACTTGAACGCGTACCAGGTGCACCCCTACCACCAGGAAATCGCCGCGTTCATGGGCACGGTGGTGGAGCAGGCGGTGGCGGTGGATTACGAGGGGTGACGCCCCTTTTTTGATGGGCAAGGATGCCGTGAAGGCGGTCCGGCATGCTGTCCGGAACGCTGTCCGGAATTAGGAACCACGTTAGGCGAGGGGACGGGTGAAACCGATGTCCAAACTGTTCGGATTCGGGCTGCTTTGGTGGCTGACGGGAAATCCGTTCAAGGCCCTTCTGATCCTGCTGATCATCCTGTATGTGCTGGAACGCCGGTTCGTCGGCCTGTCGCCGAGCCTGACCCGGCCGATCCGGATCCGCCGCCGCCTGCGCAAAATCCGCCAGGAGCTGGCGCTCAATCCCCATCACAACTCGCTGAAAACGGAAGCGGCACGCCTCCTCATCGAAATGAAGCGGTACGGGGAGGCGAAGCGGCTGCTCGACGACGTGCTGCGGCAGGTGGACGATTCCGCCGAACTTCGCGTGGACGCGGCCATCTGCCGGCTGAAGCAGGGGGAACTGGCGGAAGGCGAGGCGCTCATGCTGGAAGCGTTGAAGATGAACCCCCGCGTGCGCTACGGCGAACCGTACCTGCGGCTGGCGGAGGCATTTGCGGATCATGACCGGGAGAAAGCGCTCGGATACCTGCAGACGTTCAGCAGTCTCCAGTCGTCTTCCTGCGAAGGATACTACCGGCTCGGCGTCCTGCTGGCGAAGGCGGGCAAACCGGAGCAGGCCAGCCAGGCCTTCCGCGAAGCGCTGGACGCCTACCGTTCCCTGCCCCGCTACAAAAAACGTTCCGAACGCCGCTGGGCGCTCCTGGCCCGGCTGAAGCGGTAAGCTTTTTATGGACGGCGGCAAAGTCCGGACCAATGCTCAATGCTGAATTCTTTCGAAAAAAGGAACGGGTGAACCGATGGACAGTACAATGCGCGAAGTCATGGCCATCCTGCTGGTGGTCGTGCTTACGTTCTTCATCACGGTCGTCGCTTTGCGGCGCAAGGCGAAGCGGGCCAAAGCGGACGGCCCGGCGGATGGATTGAAAGCGGCGCCGGACGACCGGGCGAACGATCAAGAGGGGCAGCCGTAAATCGGCCGCTGAGGGAGGCATCATCGTCATGTACGGACCCGATCTCGATCACATCGAAAGCCGGCTCGCTTTCCTGCGGGCGCTTTGCGGCCGGGCGGAACGCGTCCTGGCGGCGGAACGCGGCGGCGCCGATCCGGCCGTCGTCCGCCTGGCCGCGGAGCGGATCGTCCACGTGGCGGCGGAGGGCGTGACGGACGTCGGCAGCCATCTGCTGGACCGGATCATCATGCGGGATGCGTCGAGCTACGAGGACATCGTGGACATTTTGCACCAGGAAGGGATGTTTGCGGACGATCTGCACGCCTTCCTGCGGGAGCTGGCGCTCATGCGCAAACCCCTCGTGCAGCAATATGACCGGGTCGACGGAGACAAGCTGGCGCGGCTTGCCGGGGAACTGGCCGGCAAGCTTCCGGCGTTCATCGAGGCGGTGCGTCGGTTCGTGGCGAAAGAGACGGGTCTGGCCGATCCGGCCGGACGGCGGTCCGAATAGCGCGGAAACTTACGAAACATATTCGTTTCATATTTTACGAATCCCCCGATTTGCGATATGATGGATGAAAGCAAATCCCCGGGGTGAACATCGGATGTTTGCCATCGACAACCAGCCCACGAGGGCGCAGCTGCTCCACATGCTCAAAATGTCCGGGCCGCTCATGGTGAGCGAGATGGCCGACCGGCTCGGCATCACGGAAATGGCCGTCCGCCGCCACCTCAGCGCGATGGAGCGGGACGGCCTGGTGGGCACCACGCTGGTGCGGCAGGCGATGGGACGCCCGTCCCACGCCTATTCGTTGACGGACAAGGCGCACGGGCTTTTTCCGACCAATTACCACGGGCTGGCGCTGGATCTGCTGGAGGAACTGGAAGCGGAACTCCGGGATTCGGACGTGGTCCGGCGCATTTTCGACCGGCGCAAGGCCAAACTCGCGCGGCGCTACCGGGATCGCATGCGGGACGGGGATTTGCGCGAGAAAGTCCGCTCGCTGGCGGAAATCCAGAACGAGGCCGGGTACATGGCGGATTGGGAAGCCGGCGGCGGAGAGACGGAAGGCGCGTACATCCTCGACGAGTACAACTGTCCCATCGCCCGGGTGGCCGGGCGGTACGGGCATGCGTGCCAGAGCGAATTGGAACTGTTCCGCGAACTGCTCGATGCGGACGTGGAGCGGGTGGAATGCATCGCCGAGAACGGCCGCCGTTGCCGCTATCTGATCCGGGAACGGGACGGGAGCGGGGAAACGGACCGGGATTGAAGCAAGCAGCCGGAGTTGCGCGGATGCGCACCTTTTTTCATTTCGGTGATTTGCGGCGGACGGCCGGCCGTTTCCGGAAAGGAACGCGCGGAGCGTGAAAAATGATTTGGGTGTGTCAAAACCCATGTGATATACTTATAATGTATTGAAAATTGGGCGTTTGTTCCCGTTCCGGAACATGCTGGGAGAGGTGGAGCTTGTGGAGTGGCTGGTGCCCGTCAGCGTGGCGGTCATCGCCGTGGCGTTCGTCGTTCTGGCGGTGTACGCCGTCGCGGCGCTGCAGTCGGTCAAACGTTCGCTGGAACAGGCCAACCGCACGTTGGCAGAAGTTGGGGAGCGCATCGAAGACATTTCCCGGGAAACAATAAAACTGTTGGACTCGACGACCCGGTTGGCGGATGACGTGAACGGCAAGCTGCAACGGATCGACGGCTTGTTTCACTCCATCGAACACGTCGGAGAAGCGGTGCAGCAAGTGACGGCTTCCGTGAAGCAAGTGTCCGCCACGGTCTCCCGCACGTTCACCGGCAGCGTGGAAAGGAGTCTGCAGCAAAGCCAGCCCAAAATCGACACGGTCCTGCAAATCGCCCACGCCGTGATCGATCTTTGGAAAAAGCTCAGCAGCTTGCGGAGCGGATCCGGGAAGGATTCCGGAAACGAGAAGGGAGCGTGAAAGGAGATGTCGGATAACAACATGAACGGCAAAGACTTTCTTCTTGGCGTGGTGGTCGGCGGCATCATCGGCGCGGCGACGGCGCTGCTTCTGGCGCCGAAAACCGGCAGCGAGCTGCGCGCCGATTTGAGGCAGACGGCGGACGCGTTGTCCAGCCGCACGCAGGAACTCGCGCATCAGATCGGCGAGCGCAGCCAGCAAATCGCCCGCACGGTGAGCACCCAGACGTCGGAACTGATGGGCCGGGCGAAGGAACTGGCCAGCACGATGGCGGAAGAAGTGCGAAGCTGGCGCGAAAGCCGCGACGTCCAGCCGGCTCTCGAAGGGGAAGGCGAAGACGAGCAGGCGGGGCAAATTTGACCGTTACCAAAGGCGGCATCGCCGGATCCATGCCGGACGGCATGGGTCCGTTTTTTTTTGTCGGCGGCCGCGCGCGGGGAAGCGGGGAAGCCGGGGAGCGCGCCAGCCGTCGTTTCCCCGCCGCAAGCGTGTCATGAGGTCTTTTTCCCGCCGAAAACTTGTCACGGTTCGACCCGTCGCCAGCGCGTCCGGAATTTGATAGAATGGGCATAGTTTCATGGAAAAAGAATCGTTACGGCATCGGAAGGACGGGCGACCGCCATGCGTTTCAAAACGTTCATGCTGGAACACGGACTGCCGCTGGCCTGGGCGATTTCGCTGACGGCGACGCTGGGCAGCCTGTATTTTTCCGAAGTGATGGGGTACATTCCGTGCAACCTTTGCTGGTATCAGCGCATCACCATGTACCCGATGGCCATTCTGCTCGGGATCGCCGCCGTCAGGAAAGATTACGGCATCGTGAAGTACGCGCTTCCGCCGCTTCTCATCGGTCTGTCCATCTCGATTTACCACAACCTGATGGAAAAAACGGACTGGTTCGACGGCGGACGGCATGCGTGCGGCCTCGTGCCCTGTGACGCGGAATACATCAACTGGTTCGGGTTCGTGACGATTCCGTTCCTGTCGCTGACGGCCCACGTGCTGGTGGCGCTCCTGCTCATCGGCGTTTCCCGCGCCGCCCGGACGGCCCGCTGAGTTTCGCGGAGTTGCGCGGCGTCGGCAAAACGCGGTTTTTTGCGGGAGATGCGGACAATTTGTCCTCAACACATCCCGGAAACGCCGTTTTTTCGCGGAGATGGGGACAAATTGTCCTCAACGCGCCTGAAAGACGCCGTTTTTTTGGGGCGATGCGGACAATTTGTCCTCAACGCTTCCCGGAAACGCCGTTTTTTCGCGGAGATGCGGACAATTTGTCCTCATCGGCGCCGGACGCGCGGGTTGAAGCGAAGCGAACGCGGCCCCGTTGGGCGAACGGTTCAGTACAATATCCGGCGGCGTTTCATATTCTAAGCATGAATCAAAACATCATGTCAGGAAGCGGTGGAACCGTGCAACAAGCAATCGCAATTTTGGATTCGGGCGTCGGCGGTTTGACGGTGGTCAAGGAAGTGATGCGGCAGCTGCCGCGGGAAAAGATCCTGTTTTTCGGCGATTCCGGCCGCGCGCCCTACGGCCCGAGGCCGGCGGATGAAGTGCGCGCATTCGCGAAGCAGATCGTCAACTTCCTGATGCGCTTCAATCCGAAAATGATCGTCATCGCCTGCAACACGGCGGCCGCGGTGGCGCTCCACGACATCCAGGAAATGGTGGACATTCCGGTCATCGGCGTGATCCATCCCGGCGCCCGGGCCGTGATCAAGGCGACGAAAACCGGCGTCATCGGCGTCATCGGCACCGTCGGCACCATCAACAGCGGCGCCTATGAACGGGCGCTGTCCATCATCTCGCCCCATCTGAAAGTGTACAGCCTGGCCTGCCCCAAATTCGTTCCCCTGGTGGAAAAAGGACTGTACAAGGACGAGTCGGCTATCGAAACGGTGCGGGAATCGCTGGAACCGATCGCCCTGGCCGATCCGCGCATGGACAGCCTCATTCTCGGGTGCACCCATTACCCGTTTCTCGCGCCGCTCATTTCCCGCGTCATGGGGCCGGAGGTGACGCTGATCAACTCCGCCGAGGAAACGGCCCGCGAAGTCAGCGCGCTCCTGTATCACAAAGGACTCCTGGAAAAGGAATCGACGCGGCCGGAACACGAGTTCATGTGCAGCGGGGATCCGGTTCTTTTCCGCAAAATTGCCCGGGAGTGGCTGGAAATGGACCTGGACGTCACCCGCGTGTCGCTGGAGGAAGTCGGCCAGCCGCAATGAGCGATGGAAGCCGGCTTCGCGGTTCCGGCGCCAACCGCAATGAGCGACGGACGCTCCTTCGAATGGAAACGTCCCTCCGGTCATACAGTGGGTAGAGAGAGCCAGCTCGCTGCATGATCGGAGGGATTCGTCATGACGGAGGGGTTTGTCGAGGCGTGGAACGGCCGGCTGGAAGGCGGCTACAGCCATGCGAAGCTGGAAGACGATTTGCGCCGCCTGGCGGAGACATACCCGTTCGTGCGGCTCGAGCGGATCGGCTTCAGCGTGCTGGGCAAACCGATCCTGGCCGCGGTGATCGGCGACGGGCCGGTCCGGGTGCACGCGAATGCGGCGATGCATGCCAACGAATGGATCACGGCGCCGCTGTTGGTGGCGTTTTTGGAGGATTTGGCGGAATCGGCGGTGAAAGGGGATGTGCTCTGCGGAAAAACCGGCGCGGAGCTCCTCCGGTCCGCCACGCTCCATGCGGTGCCGATGGTCAACCCCGACGGCGTGGAGCTGGTGCTGCGCGGCGCCGGACCGCACCACCCCCGGCGTGAAGACGTGCTGGCGATGAACGGGGGAAGCGAAGATTTTTCGGGCTGGAAAGCGAACGTGCGCGGCGTCGATCTGAACGACCAATTCCCGGCGTTCTGGGAGGAGGAGCGGCGGCGCCGGCAGGTGGACGCGCCGGGCCCGCGGGATTATCCGGGACCGGAGCCGCTCAGCGAACCGGAAGCGCAGGCGCTCGCGCAATGCGTGCGGCTCCGCCGGTTTCATCTCGTGGTCGCGCTTCATACGCAGGGTCGGGAAATCTACTGGAACTACCGGGACATGGAACCGCCGGAAGCGGCTTCTATCGCCGCGGCAATGGGGGAGGCAAGCGGCCTCAAGCCGGTTCGGCTGGAGGGGAGCGATGCCGGTTTCAAGGACTGGTTCATCGCCGAATTCCGCCGGCCGGGTTTCACCGTGGAGCTCGGCAGCGGAGAAAATCCGTTGCCGCCCGCGCAGTTTCCGTCGCTGTACCTGGAACTTTTGCCGATCATGGAAACGGCGCTGACGGCCGTCAGGATACGGCGGGGGAAGAAACGGGCGCCATGAGCGCCTGTCCGCCGGGACACGGCTTTTGATGGCTGTTTGCGGGTCGATGCGGCAGGTCCGGCTTTGCGGTGTGGACTTGCCCGCCTTTTTTTCGCTAGAATAAGAACGATCCTTTTTTTTGATGGAGTGTGGACTGCAGATGAGATGCAAAATCACCCGCAACGCCGCCAAGGTCCTGAAACGGGAGCTGGAAAAGGAAGAAAACGCCGGGCGCCTGCTCCGGGTTTACGTCACCCACGTGCACGGCGACCACGCCCATTACGGCCTCCGGCTGGACGAGCAGCGGGAAGACGACGTGCTGGTGCAGACGGACAAGGGCATTGACGTGCTGATGACGAAAGGCGACGAATGGCTGGACGGCGTGAAGATCGATTATCTTTATTTTCCGGAGGAAGGGTTCGTCATCACCAATCCGTCCAGGGGCCATCACGACCACCACTGATGCATCCGGGCCGGAACGCGGGAGGGGTCACCGTTGGCCAACGTCATCCAGGTTTGCGACAAATGCCGGCACATCCGGCTGAAGACGGCCGTCGCCAAACTGCGAAAAAGGGTCCCCGACGCGGACATCCGGATCGGATGCAAAAATTACTGCGGACCCTGCGCCAAATATCCGTTCGTTTTCATCAATGGCCGCTATGTGAGGGGCGAGACGGAAGACGAAGTCATCGAGAAGGCGCTCCAATACGTCAAATGAGAAGGGCGGCCGGCGATCAAGCCGGCCGTCTTTTCTTGGGCGCCAGGATGCGGCGGATGCACATTTTTCCAAATGGAGCGAAACAAAAACGGCCCGGAAACCGTCCAATCGATTGGCGGCCCATGCATCCGGCAAAGTGCCGCGCAGACTTGTTTCGTAAAAGGCGGGGAGGAAACACATGAAGATGAAAAAGACGTACGCATGGCCTTTTTTGATCATGATGGCGGTTTTGCTGATTGCGGGAACGGCGGGATGCACGGCCGGGGAGCCGCAGGGTGCCGGCCAGCCGGCCGGCGGCGCCGCGGAATCCCCGCAGCCGGCGGATCCCGCGGAGAGCGGTCCGGCAACGGGAACCGGCCCGTCGTCCGGCCAATCGGCGGACCAAACCGGCGTTGGAACGCCTGATGCCGCGTCCGGCCAGTCCGGCGAGCCGTCGCCGGATGCGCAAACATCGGCGGAAGCGGCGGCGGAGGAACCGGCTTCCGGCGGACGGGACGCGGGAGGCGAACCGTCGATCTTTTCCCTGAAAATCGGGGATGCCGTCATCTCGGTCGGTGACTGGGACGACCAGGTCGATCTGGAAGCCATTTTGGGGCCGCCGTCGGAACAGGAAACGACCCGGCTCGAAAACGCGGACACCCATACGGGGTCGTTTCTCAAAAAGCTGACATACGACGGGCTCGAGATCGATCTGTTTTCGCCGAGCGGCAACGGGGAGACGTTCTGGATTTTGACCATGAGGGTGTCCAAAGAAGGCATTCCCACCTCCGCGGGCATCGAAGTCGGTTCGACGCTGGACGAAGCGCTGGCCGCCTACCCCGGAATGGAGAGAGTATCGAACATCCGCGACGACGATCAGGTCTACCGGCTTTACAGCCATTCGCAATACGAATACGTCGAGGTCGTGGTCCGGGACGGGCTCGTGACGGCCATCAACGTGTCGGGATCGCTGTAAAGAAGGACGGCGAATGCCCGGCGGCAAAAAAGGCGGGCGGAAACGACGGCGTTTCCGTCCGCCTTTTTCGCTGCGGGATGTCGTTTTCAATTTGACTGCGGATGGCCGTCCCTTTTCGCTACGTGCAGAACGCCGATTTCCGCCAGCTGCCGCGGCCGCCGATGATCTCGACGTTGGGGCCTTCCTTTTTTATCCGTTTCCTGAAAAATGGACAGCCGGACGGGGCCATATGTTGCAGACGGATAACGTGATACAATGGCTTCGGAGGTACGTGCGAATGGACATGGAACGGGCGGCGCGCTACGTGGACGCGCTGTATGAGAGGGACGAACTGCTGGAACGGGTGGAGGAGCGCATCCGGGCGCTGGGCATGCCGGACATTTCGGTGCCGAAGGGGACGGGCCGGCTGCTGACGCTGCTGGCGGGTCTGTCCGGGGCGAAGCGGGCGCTCGAAATCGGCACGCTGGGCGGATACAGCGCCATCTGCATCGCGCGCGGGCTGCCGGAGGACGGGCATTTGACGACGCTGGAGCTGAATCCGGACTTCGCCAGGGCGGCCCGCGATCATTTTCGCATGGCGGGACTCGAAGCGAAAGTGACGGTGCGGGTCGGGGACGCCCGGGCGAGCCTGGCCGAACTTGCGGAGGAAGGAGAGAGGTTCGGCTTCGTGTTCATGGATGCGGACAAGTTCAATTACCCGCATTATCTGGAAGCCGCGCTCCGCATCGCCGAGCCGGGCTGCCTGATCGTGGCGGACAACATCCTGACCCGGGGGCGCGTGTTCGATCCGGCGCAGGACACGCCGTCGACGGCCGCCTTGCGCGAGTTCAACCGGTCCGTGGCGCGGGACCCGAGGCTCCAGTCCGTGCTGCTGCCGGCCTACGACGGCCTGGCCATTCTGCGGGTGAAGGCGTAGACGGAAGCCGCGTTGACGGCCAGAAGCGCGGACGACACAAGGAAAACGCCGGGAATGCCGATGAAGCCGGACAGGGCGCCGCCGGCCGTCGGGCCGATCATGTTGCCGAGGCTGATGAAACTCGAGTTGAAACCGTACGCCTGGCTCAGCTTGTCTTCCGGCGCGAATTTGCGGATCAGCGCGTTGATCGTCGGGTTCAGGCCGCCCATGAACAGGCCGTGGACGAAGCGGGCGGCCATGAGCTGCCAGACGCCGCTTGCGAACGCCTGCGGCACGAACGACAGCGCGGCGCCGACCAGGGAAATCTGCATGATCCGGGCGGGCCCGAACCGGTCCGACAGGCGGCCGAGGACGGGCGAGGCGATCAGGCTGGCGATGCCGTTGATGGAGGATACGAGACCGGACAGAAACGCCAGGTTTTCCGCGCTGCCATGCAGGGCCTCGATGAACAGCGGCATGACCGGCATGGTGGCGAGGGACGCGAACTGGATGACGAAGGAGACGCCGTAGAGAGCCGGAAGCTGGCGGATGTTCACCAGGCTGGCGAAGCTCTGCCGGAGGCTGGTTTTTCCGGCGCGGGCGGCCGCGGCCCGGTCGAAGGTCTCCCGGACGAAAAACAGGACGAGCAGGGTGGCCGCGAGCATGAGAAGGCCCGTGAACCAGAAAATCGGGCGGAAGCCGAACAGGTCCGCCATCAGGCCGCCGAACAGGGGGCCGAGGATGGAGCCGGCCACGGCGCCGGACTGCAGGACGCCCATGGCAAAGCCGATCCGCTCCTTCGGCGCGGAGGCGGAGACGAGGGCCACCGCCGCCGGGTTGAAGCCGGAAATGACGCCGTTTGCGACGCGCAGGAGCAGAAGCTGCCACGGATGCCGGGCGAAGCCCATCAGCACGATGACGAGCGTCATGCCGAAACCGGAGCGCAGCAGCATGATTTTCCGGCCGTAGCGGTCGGACAGCTTGCCCCAGATTGGCTGGAAGATGAACGACGTGATAAAATTGGATGCAAAAATCGCCCCCGACCAGAAGGCGATTTCGTGTTCATCCGTCAGGCCCATCTCTTTCAGATAAAGAGGCAGGAACGGCATGATCATCGTCATGCCCGACATCAGCAGAAAACAGCCGAACCAGAGGATGGCCAGATCGATCTTCCAGCGGTTCACAGCGCCCGCTCCTTTCCGCCGGCCCGGGCGGCGCGGCGCGCGGAACGGTTCAGGCTGCCGTACAGGATGAAACCGGCCGCCGCGAAGGCGGCGAAGGCGGCGAAGACGAAGCCGCCGGCCAGGCCGAAGACGTCGTTCAGCCAGCCGGCCAGGAACGGGCCGCTGAACATGCCGAGGGCGTAGGCGGCCTGGTAGAACCCCATGGCCGTCGCCCGCTTCGCGAGATCGATGTGCCGGATGGCCAGCCCGAGCAAAAGCGGCAGATGCATCCCCTGGGCGAATCCGTTCACCGCCTGGGTGGCGTACAGAAGCGGAATGTCCGGGATGAGGGGGATGACCGCCGTGCACAGGCCGCTCAGCACGAATCCCGCCAGCACGGTGCGCCATTCGCCGAGGCACGGCGCGATGTGCCGCGCCGACAGCCAGGAGGCGGCGGTGTGCGGGATCATGAAGGCGAAGACGAGGACGCCGAGCTCCGCGTCGCCGGCGCCGATCTTGACCGCATAGGACGGCGTGAAGCCGAACATGGTGATGAACAGCACCGCGTGGGCGAGCACGCTGATGCCGGATACTTTGAGCAGCGTCGCGTCGCGGGTGACGGCGAGCAGGTCGGCCGTCCGCGCCGGGTTGCCGGAGGCGGAGGCCCGCGTTCCGCGGGTTTCGCGGATGAAGAGGGCGGCGACGGCGCCGAGCAGACCGGCCAGCAGGCCGGCGCGGAACGTGGCGGCGTATCTCCACGCGTCGGCCAGAAAGCCGCTCATGCCCATGCCGATCAGCTGCCCGGCGCCGGTGGCGAAGGAGAGCTCGCCCATCGCCCGCGTGGCTTCCTGCGGCGGATACCAGGCGGCGTAGAGAACGGTAAACGCCACCCAGGCGGAGGCGCAGACGCCCGTCATCGCGCGGGCGGCGGTGACGCCGACGGGATCCGTGAACGCGAGAAACATCAGGCAGCCGGCCGCGCCGGCGGCAAAGCCCGCCAGGACGAACGGCTTGCGCCGCCCGAGCCGGTCGGACCAGAGCCCGAGGGGGAAGCGGACAAGAAGCTGCATGAATCCGTAGCTGCCAAGGACGATGCCGATCAGCGAATAGCGGAACCCGATGTGCTCCAGGTAGGGCGACAGGATCGGCACATACGTGTACATGGAACACCAGAAGCAAAGCGTGGCGAACAGGAACAGCCAGCGAACCCGGCGGGGCGGGCGTTCGGTCGTCGCGGTCATCGCGGTCGTCATGGGGCCGGGCTCTCCTCTCGGCGATGATTTTTCACGCTTGAACATTATCATATAAAAAAATGCGGACATTTCCCAGCATTCGACCGCCGGGTGCAAGCCGGCCGCCGGCGCGCGGCCTCCCCGGCCGGGCGGCGGAGCGGGAACGCGGGGAAGCGGGAGAGAAAGGCACATGCTGTCAAGAAAAGAGCGGCACCGGAAGGCCGCCATGCGGCGCCGGCGGAAGTGGAAGAGGCTCGCCGTTCATGCGGCGGCGCTGGGGATCAGCGCGCTGATTCTCGGCGCCGGCCTCCATGTCATCCGGCAGGGCGGCGCGCCGGAATGGTTCGCGCGGCTGGCGGACTTGCGCGGCGCGATTGGCGCGGGCGGCATCGCGGGAGGACCGGGAGATGCTGCGGGAGGCATCGGCAAAACCGGGGCCGGAACGGGAGGCGGCCCGGGAAGTGCGGGTGAAACCGCGGATGGCCCGGAAAGCGCGGGTGCCGCGAACTCCGCGGATCCGGCCGGCGGCAGCGCCGGGGACGGCGCGCTGGAGACGGGCGGCCGCGAAAGCGGAACGGGCGCGGCCGCTCCGGGGGCCGGTCCTGGGGAAAGTGCGGGCCTCCCCGGAAAACCAGGCAGCCCGGGCAGCCCGGGCGGCGGCCCGGAAGGCGCGGCGGAACCGGCGGTCCGGCTGCTGTTCGTCGGCGACATCATGATGGGCGGCCGCGTCGCCGCCCTCCTGGAGCGGGAAGGCTACGACTATCCGTACCGGCAGACGGGCGAGTGGATCCGGTCGGCGGATCTGGCCGCCGGCAATCTGGAAAACCCGATCACCGACCGCGGCGAGCCGGCGGACAAAACGTGGACTTTCCGCATGTCGCCGAAGGCGGTTCCGGCGTTGAAGGAATCCGGTTTCGACGTGCTCAACCTGGCGAACAACCACGTGCTGGATTACGGAACGGAAGGGCTGCTGGACACGCTCCGGTTTCTCGACGAGGAAGGCATCGGCCGGGTCGGCGCGGGCAGGGACGCGGACGAGGCGTACCGGGCCTTTTTCACCGAAATCAAAGGGACCCGCATCGCCTTCCTCGGCTTTTCGCACGTGGTGCCGGAAGTGGGCTGGAAGGCGGCGGCGGACCGGCCGGGGGTGGCGGAAGCCTACGGCATGCGCCGGGCGCTGGAGGCGGTGAAGGCCGCGAAGGAAGAGGCGGATCTCGTCGTCGTGATGGTCCATTGGGGCATCGAGCGGGCGGAGGAGCCGGAACCGTACCAGGTGACGAAGGGGCGGCAGTTCATCGACGCGGGGGCGGATCTCGTCATCGGCAGCCACCCCCACGTGCTGCAAGGGCTGGAATCCTACGGCGGCAGATGGATCGCCTACAGCCTCGGCAATTTCATTTTTACCGTCAATCCGAACGCGGACACGCGGCAGTCGGCCATGCTGGAGGCGGAGTGCCGGGCGGACGGCGGCTGCCGCCTTGCGATCATCCCCGTCGAGACGGGCCCGGGACAGCCGCAGATTCCCGACGAGGAGACGGCACGGGCGATCCTCGGGAAGATGGACCGCCTGTCCTACAAGGCCCGGGTGAAGGACGACGGCACCGTGGAACCGGATCCCGCCGGCCGGGAATACGTGCCGAAGGACCGCGGCAAAGAAGCGGAGAAGCCGGGAAACTGAAGGGGAGAAGGAGGACCGCCGGATGGATGCGGCAATGCGGGAAGCGGCGCCAAGCCGGAACGGACGGGATATTGACATGCGGCATGACCAAATGACGGAAGCGCCCGGAGGCGAGCGGGCGGACGGCGGCGTGAAGCGCGAAGTCGTGGCCCACCGGGGCTGGTCGGGCCGGGCGCCGGAAAACACGCTGGCCGCCTTCGCCCTGACCTTGACCGATCCGCGCATCCGCTGGGTGGAGCTGGACGTTCAGCTGTCCAAAGACGGCGTCCCCGTCGTCATCCACGACTTCACCCTGAAGCGGACGACCGGGCGGACGGGCCGGGTGCGGGACTATGCGTGGCGCGAATTGTCGGAGATGGACGCGGGATCCTGGTTTTCGCCGGCTTTCGCGGGGGAACGCATTCCGTCCCTGGAGCAGGTGCTGCAGCTGATCGGCGGACGGAAAATGCTGAACATCGAACTGAAGACGGCCATCGGGCTGTATCCGGGCCTGGAGGAGGCGGTGACCGGCCTCGTTCGCCAATACGGACTGGCGGACAGGACGGTGATCACGTCCTTCGACCATTACGCGGTCATGCGGGCCCGATCGGCGGCGCCGGAAATCCGCGCCGGGATCATCGTGGCCGGACTGCCGACGATGGTGCGGGAGCAGATGCGTTTTGCGGGGGCGGATTTTCTGTCCATGGAGTTTCTTTACGCATCCAAGTGGTTCGTCCGCGACATGATCGATTCCGGCGTGCAGATGATGGTGTGGACGGTCAACGAGCCGAAGGCGATCCGCCGCGCGCTGGACATGCATCCGGAGCTGATGATCTGCACGAACCATCCGGATCGGGTGCTGGCGGAAGCCGGGGGATGAGCTATGATCAAGCTGTACGAACAGCATAAAATCCGGTTCCGGGCCGGGACGGATGGCATGAAAGCCGGTTTCGGCACGACGAACTGGATTTCATGCATCCTATTTTGCCGATTTCGCAAAGCGGGGGCCCACGAACGGGATTTCATGCAGCTCATTTCGCGAAAAAGGCCGATTTGGGCCGGTTTTCAAAAAATGAACGGCATGAAATCCAGCTCATCCTACCCAAAACCGTGAAAAACGCAAAATAAACGGCATGAAATCCAGTTCAGGCGAAACATGTGCTGGATTTCATGCCGTTCATTTGCGGGTGGAGATCAAACCGTGTTCCGGCGTGATCTTTCGGGGCTTGCCTGGCGACCTGTTCCGGCTGTACCCCGGGCCCGTCCCTTCAGGCGCCCAGCTTCTCGTCCGCAAAACGGTCGCGGATGTCGAGGAACGCCGGCAGATGTTCAAGGAACACGTCCACCAGCCGCGGATCGAAGTGGCGGCCCCGTTCGCGGCGGAACAGGTCGATGATCCGTTCCAGGTCCCAGGCCTTCTTGTACACGCGGTCGCTGGCCAGGGCGTCGAACACGTCCGCCACCGCCGTGATCCGGCCGTAGATGTGGATGTCCTCGCCGGCCAGGCCGCGGGGATAGCCGGTGCCGTCCCATTTTTCGTGGTGCTCGTGGGCGACGATGGCGGCCGCCTTCAGGATGCGGCGTTTCGAATTTTTCAGCAGGTTGTAGCCGATGACGGTGTGGGACTGCATGATGCGGTATTCCTCGTCCGTCAGCTGTCCCGGCTTCTTCAGCACGGCGTCGGGAATCGCCACCTTGCCGATGTCGTGCATCGGGGAGGCCATTTTGAGCACTTCCGCCTCTTCCTCGGACATGCCGGCCCCTTTTGCCAAAATGTAGGAGTATTCCGCCACCCTTTTCACGTGGTTGCCCGTTTCCTTCGAGCGCGACTCGCCGATTTCCCCCATCACGAAAAGGATTTCCTTCTGCGTTTCCTCGATCTCGCGGAGGAGCAGGGCCGACTCCAGCGACTTGCCCGAATAGGTGGCGGCCAGCGTCAGGTATTCCAGGTCCCGCTCGGTGAACACCCCGTCCCCGGTCATTTTGTTGACGGCCTGATAGCAGCCGACCACTTCCCCTTCGCTGTTGGAAAACGGAATGACCATCAGCGCCTTCGTCCGGTATCCCGTCCGCCGGTCGGTGACGAGCGCCCCTCTTTCCAGCACGGCCCGGTATTCCTCGTTCGTGTAGGCGTCGTCGATGAACACCGCTTCGTTGCGCGCCACCGCGTACCCGACCAGACCGTCGCCCATCGGGATGCGAAGCTCGTCCACCCCGTGGGCCACCTTCGTCCACAGCTCGTTCCGCTGGTGATCCGCCAGCCAGACGGTGCAGCGGTCGGCGACGACCATTTCCCGGCCCATGTCGGCCATCAGCATCAGGATGCGGTCGAGATTTCGCTCGCCGCTGATCTTTGCGGTATAATCGAAAATGATTCGGAGAAGTTCCGCGGGAGACGGTTCCCGGCGGCCGCCGCCGGGATGCCGGATCTCGTTTTCGTTTGCCATGGGGGTCTTCACCTGCCGGAGCGTCGACGGGTCGCGACCCGGCGCACGGGCCGCGCAATGATTCTGTTTGTATTCCCCAGCGGCGGGCGGTTTTCCTGCCGGATCGGCCATTTTTTGAAAAAAGGGGGTTGTCCCGCTGGCAGCCATTGTGATCGGTCTCGCGGGCAGCGCGGTCGTGGCGCTCTACGCCTGGCGGCGGGGGTCGCTTTCGCGCTCCGGCGCCGTCGCGGCGATTGCGGTCGGCACGATCCTGTTCGGGGCGGGATCGCCGGCCTGGTTCGGCACGCTGCTCGTGTTTTTCTTCACGTCTTCCGCCTGGTCCAGGGGGAAGGCGCAGCTCAGGCAAACCGCGGAATCCGGCTATGAAAAGGGAAGCCGCCGCGACGCCGGGCAGGTGCTGGCCAACGGCGGACTCGGGGCGGCGCTTTGCCTGGCGTGGGCGTTCTGGCCGGAAGGGGCGCCGTGGCCGAAGGACATTTGGTGGTACATGCATGCGGGCGTCATGGCGGCGGTGACGGCGGACACGTGGGCGACGGAAGCCGGGGCGCTGAGCCGCCGGGATCCGGTGACCGTGATCGGGTTCAGGCGGGTGCCGCGGGGCACGTCGGGCGCCGTGTCGGCCGTCGGCACGCTGGCGGCGGCGCTGGGCGCCCTGATCATCGGCGTGTCGGCGTGGGCGTTCGTGGCGGCGGAACGGGCCGTGGCGCCGGTGCTGCAAGGCGGGGCGGCCGGCGGCTTGTCCGGCATCGGCGGGGCGATCGGGGCCGCGCTGTCCGGAGAGGGCGTGCTGGCGAATGCGGCGGCGGCGGTGGCGGCCAACTGGGGCGGGGTGCCGGGCGGCTTTTCGCTCGTGCCGATGGCCCTCGCCGGCGGGCTGGCGGGCGCCTTCGCCGATTCGCTGCTCGGCGCCACCGTGCAGCGGATGAACCGGTGCCGGACGTGCGGCCGGCTGGTGGAGAAGGCGTCGCACTGCGGCCGGCCGACGGAGCGGGCGCGCGGGCTTTCGTGGATGAACAACGACGCGGTGAACGCCATCAGTTCGGCCGCCGGCGGCCTCGCCTCGCTGGCGGTGGCTTTTTTGGCCGGTTGACGCAAAACGCCGATGGGGCGAAAGACCCATTTTTTCCCTGACGGGCGGGCTGCAGCAGCCGGCATCGCCACCGGTTCCTGAAAACCGTCCCGCCCGGGCCTGTCCGGAAGGGAACGCAGGTTCGCCCGGATCGCCTGCCGGGAACCGAGGAGGTGTCGAAAAATTTCTCAACGCCGAAAACCGGCGTCAGTGAAGCCATTTGCGAGAATGGCGGGGCCGCATTTCAAAAGATAGGACCCTGGGGGGGATAGCCATACTACATATTGTGGTGTATAATGATTCACGTCCCAATATATTGGAAACGGGTTCCGTCTGCCCGCCGGTTTCGCCCCGTTTTCCGGCTTCCGGCGCCGGCATCTCCGCGGATCCGGTATTGGGATGCAAACAACGATGCAAACAACAAGTTAATACATATTTTTACATATTTCATGGGAGGTAGGGCGTTTTGGAAACGAGCGGTGTGAAGAAGCGGAAGCTGGAAGGGTTGAGCGAGAAGATTTTCCTCGACCGCTATGCGCGCAAAGATCCCGACACGAACAACACGAAGGTCGGCGACGTGGTGCTCGTGCTGACGAAGGACGACCCGAAGTTTCCGACGAAGGAAGTCGGCGAAGTGATCGCCCGCAACGGCCGCAGCGTCACCGTCAAATTGCGGAGCGGCGACACCGTGGAAACCGACATCGAGAAGCTCACCCTCACCATCGAGAAGACGCCGGAGGAAATGTGGGACCGTCTCGCCCGCGCCATGGCGTCGGTGGAAGCGCCCGAGAAACGGCAGGAGTGGACGGAGAAGTTCCGCTACATCCTGGACGACTGGAAACTCGTTCCGGGCGGCCGGATCGCGGCCGGTGCGGACGCCAGCGACGAACTGACCCTGTTCAACTGCTACGTGATTCCGTCGCCGAAAGACAGCCGGGCGGGCATCATGAAAACGCTGTCAGAAATGACGGAAATCATGTCCCGCGGCGGCGGCGTCGGCATCAACCTGTCGAGCTTGCGTCCCCGCCGGGCCATCGTGCGCGGCGTGAACGGCTCCTCGAGCGGCGCGGTGAGCTGGGGCGGCCTGTTCAGCTACACCACCGGCCTCATCGAGCAGGGCGGCAGCCGGCGCGGCGCGCTCATGCTGATGCTCAACGACTGGCACCCGGATCTGCTCGACTTCATCACCGTCAAGACGAAAATGGGGCTCGTGACCAACGCCAACCTGTCCGTCTGCATCAGCAACGCCTTCATGGAGGCGGTCAAGAAGGACCTTGACTGGAACCTGGAGTTCCCGGACACGACCGACCCCGAATACGACGAAATCTGGAACGGCGACCTCCCCGCCTGGAAAAAGCTCGGCAAGAAGACGGTCGTCTACCGCACCTACAAAGCCCGCGACATCTGGCACACCATCATCGAATCGGCGTGGAAATCGGCGGAACCGGGCGTCGTGTTCATGGAGTACTACAACCAGATGTCCAACAGCTGGTACTTCAACCCGATCATCTGCACGAACCCGTGCGGCGAGCAGGGGCTGCCGGCTTGGGGCGTCTGCAACCTGTCCGCCATCAACCTGAGCAAGTTCTACGACGAGGAAAAGCAGGACGTCGCCTGGGACGAACTCGGCAAAGTGGTGCGCTACTCCGTCCGCTTCCTGGACAACGTCATCGACAAGACGCCGTACCATTTTCCGGAGAATGAACAGAACCAGAAGAAAGAGCGCCGCATCGGCCTCGGCACGATGGGACTGGCGGAATTGCTCATCCGGCTGAAGATCCGCTACGGCAGCCCGGAATCCCTCGAGTTCCTCGACAAGCTGTACGGCTTCATCGCCAAGGAAGCGTACCTGGCGTCGGCGGAAATCGCCGGGGAGAAAGGCTCCTTCGGCGCCTTCGACCGCGACAAGTTTTTCCAGAGCGGCTTCATGAAAAACATGGTCCGCGAATATCCGGAAGTCGGCGCGGCCATCAAGAAACACGGCATGCGCAACGTCACCGTCCTCACCCAGGCGCCGACGGGCTCCACGGGCACGATGGTGGGCACGTCGACGGGCATCGAGCCGTACTTTGCCTTCGAATATTACCGGCAAAGCCGGCTCGGCCTGGACAAGCAATACGTGCCGATCGCCCAGGAGTGGCGCGAGAAGCACCCGGGCGAACCGCTGCCGGACTACTTCGTGACGGCGATGGACCTGACGGCGGAAGACCACATCCGCGCGCAGGCGGCCATCCAGCGGTGGGTGGACAGCTCCATCTCCAAGACGGCCAACTGCCCGGCGGACTTCACCATCGAAGAGACGAAGAAGCTGTACGAACTGGCCTTCGAGCTCGGGTGCAAAGGCGTCACCATCTACCGCGACGGAAGCCGCGACACCCAGGTGCTGTCGACGAAGGAAGCCGTCGAGGGCAAGAAGGACGACGGCAAGGCGGAAGGCGGCGCGGCGGAGGCTTCGGCGGGCGCGGGTGCGGCTGCCGGGGAAGCCGAGACGGTGAAGGCGCTCAACGCGGCGCTTGCCCAGGCGCTGAACACCACCGCGTCGTCTGGCGGACATGCTAACGGCGAATACCGCGACCGTCCGCAAATCCTGAAGGGCGCGACGTACCGGTTCCAGACGCCGTTCGGCAAGGCGTACATCACCGTCAACGACCTGGACAACGTGCCGCGGGAAGTGTTCCTGAACGTGGGCAAGGCCGGTTCCGACGTGTTCGCCATGAGCGAGGCGCTGGGCCGGGTGTGCTCCCTGTTCCTCAGCTTCGGCAACGGCAACAAGGTGGACCTGCTCATCAAGTCCCTCAAGGGCATCGGCGGCTCGGGCGCCATCGGCTTCGGCGCGAACCGCGTGGAGTCGATCCCCGACGCGGTGGCCAAGGCACTGGAGCTGCACATGCAGCTGAAGAAGGGCGGCCAGGATCCCCATGCCGGGCTGACCGGCGGCGCCTTCTCGGCTTCGGCGTCGGCGGGCGCGGCTTCCGCCGGCGCGGTTGCGCAGCCGGCGCCGGCCCATGATGCGGGCGCGGCATCCGGCGGCTTCGGCACCATCATCCCCGCCGGCACGACGGCGGACCTGTGCACGGCCTGCGGCTCGGCCTCGCTGATCAGCGTGGAAGGCTGCAAAACGTGCACGAACTGCGGCTACAGCAAGTGCAGCTGAGAACCCGCATGCACGGAACATGCGCATCATGCAGACAGGCCAGGCTTCGCAGCCTGGCCTGTTGGTTTTTTCAATGCACGCCTTCGATCCGCACTTCGGCGGTGTCCGGGGACAGCTTCCGGTACGTCACTTGCGCGCCGAGCGCTTCGGCGATGAAGCGGAGCTTTATTGGATTCATTGTTCTCATCATGGATGTTTTTGTCAACCGATAGACTCGACACAAGTCGAATGAGGTGCGATAGCCTTGGAACCAGCCGGGAGGTTTTGGCGTCCCTATACATGAACGGGAGGTCGGAATCATGAAAAGGATGCGGAGAATCGCACCGGTTGTGCGGATCGCGGGGGTCGTGTTCATGCTGGCGGCCGTCTTGGCGGGATGCGGTCCGGACGGGGAAACACGCGGTATTGAAGCGCCCGGACCCGTGAAAGTCCGTTCCCTTTTTCCGGCGGGCATGGACGCCGTGAACCGGATCGAGATGCGGAAGGCGGACGGCGAACGGAAAACCTTTTACGACAAAGAAACAATCGACTCATGGATCGATCGGATCGGCGATCTTGACGTCACGGTCGATGCCGACCCGGAGGCGGCGGGGGCCCTTTTCCAGATCGGGCTGTATGCGGATGGTGAACGGATGTTGTTGCTGAGCCCCCGGACGGTGGGCGGGACTCCTGTAGAGGAGAACGGCGACTTGGTGGAGCACATGCGGCAGCTGTGGGACGGCGGGGACGGCCGGGAACGCGCCGGATGGGCCGAACGGCCTTCGGCCATGGACCTGGCGGCGCTGGAACTGGAGGAAACCTTTTTCCGGGCGCATGCCGGCGCCGGCACCACGCTTCATGTGAAGAACACCGGGCCGGCGGCGGTGCATGTCGGCGACGGGGTGATCGAGCAGTTTGACGCGAAGGAGCAGGCGTGGTACAGGCTGCCCCTGCCGCCCGTCTTCTCCGCCGATGCCAGCCGTTTGGAGCCGGGGAATGCATTCAGCCGGCGCATTGCGGTGCCCGCGCAGCTTGCGGCCGGCCAGTATCGCATTGTGGTCGAAGTCCGGCCGGCGGCGGAAACCGGGGCCGGCCCCGGGCCGGCGGAACCCGTCCATCTCGCCGCGGTGTTCCAAATCTGGCGGGCGGAGTGACCGGGCCGGAAGATCCGTGGAGAAACAAGAAACCGGGACGACCCGGTTTTTTTGTTTGTTCCGGAATTGGATGAACAAGATGCATCTTTTTTGGGTTAAAATAAATCTTTTGTTTGAAATTGTCGAAGAAGAGCCGTATATTCAAATTATTCTGATCGACGAAAGGGGTCTGCCGCTTGTTTTCCATCCCGATGCGCAAATGGACGTGTCGCTTGTTGGTTTGTGCGCTGCTTGTTTCCCTGGCGTTGCCCATGTCGACGACTCAAGCCGCTGCGAGCGGAAATCCGGTCGAGCCTCAGTACCAGTACAAAAAAGTTTTGGCAGGCCCCGATTTCACCGTCGCGTTGAGCCAAACCGGAACGCTGTGGGCGTGGGGGAACAATGATTTCGGCCAGCTAGGAGACGGGACGACAGAACCGTCCGTCGTGCCGGTCAGGGTGTCCATTCCCGGCGATCCGGTCATCGTGGATTTCGGCGTTTCCACCGGATCGGATTATCAGAAGTATTTCGTCGTGGCGCTCGACGAGGACGGCCATGTCTGGCATTGGGGCCGGTACCCGGCCTTGAGCGAACCGGCGGGAGATTTCCCGTCACCGGTGAAAGTAACGGACGCTGGCGGGACCGAACTTTCCGGCATCCAGGCGATTGCCGTCGGCGGGTCCTTCGCCTATGCGCTGACGTTCGACAACCGTGTGTACTCCTGGGGGGTTGACTATAACGGCGAACTGGGACAAGGAACGGGGAGCGGCTACGCTTTCGCCGATGCCGGCTTCGTCGTGGATGAAAGCGCCGATCCGCTGCAACACGTGGTCCAAATCGCGGCGGGCCGAACGTTCGGCCTCGCTCTGACCGAAGACGGAACCGTGTACGCCTGGGGGTCCAACAAAGAGGGGCAGCTGGCGCGGGACGGCAGCATCACGTCCAGCAACCATGCCGTGGACATTCCGGCACTTGGCCAAGCGGATGCCATCTTCACGTCCGGATACAGCCGATTCGCATTCGCCGCCACGGTGAGCGGCGCCGTGTACGGATGGGGGGAAAATAAAAGCGACAACCTGGGCACGGGGCCGAATGGGGACCTCCGCACGCCGGTCGTCATCGACGGCCTGCATGCCGGCGACATCCGGACGATTCGACCGGCCGGTACGTTCACGATGCTGCTGAAGAAAGACGGAACGCTGCTTTCGTCCGGATTTTCATCGAACGTGCTGGGCAGCAACAGTACGACCTTCGAAACCCGTCATTATGATGAGATTCCGGGTCCCATCGATGACGTCTTCGTTTCCTACTACCAGGTTTACCTCCTGTCCGGCGGCACGGGCTGGGCATTGGGCTGGAACGAGGACACCGGCCTGCTGGGCACGGGGCATGACTTCTATCGTGTCTTTACGCCGGTTCCCATGGTGGAACTGAGGGAACACGAGCTGACGGTCCATAATGTCGATCTGCTGGACATCGACATCTCGTTCAACAACGTGACCGTCCGGACGAAGGACCGGCCGTTCTCCACCCATGCGTTCATTCATCTGGCGTTGTACAGACAGGGCGAGGAAGAACCCGAAGAAGCGGTCATGCTTGAACGGTCGATGTACAGCTATGACTACGATCCCTCTGATTCCATCAAAGAGCATTCGTTCGAAGATCTGCCGCCCGGCATCTATGAATTGGAACTGTATACCTCCACGGACGATGGCCAGGAATCTGAACCGGAACGGCATGACAACGGCGGAGCCGGCTATGCCGTGGGCGGAAATGCGAACGTGACGGTCCGCGTCACGTCTCGCAGCGACGGACAACCGGTGGCCGGCGGCTTGGTTCGCCTGGTGGACAAGAATACCAACGGAGCGATATTCGCATCCACGGATGAAGAAGGCACCGCGGCATTCGCCCACGTGAAACATGGTTTGTACGCCATTTTCTTTGAGGACGACGAGAGCAACGTTTATCATGCCATCGAGGGTCTGGGCCTCTATGTGCAGGACGGCGACAATCAGTTCGATCTCAAGACCGCTCCCAGGGATGAAGTGCTCGCGCTGTGGCCGGAGGCCCTGTTCGTCCAGGAATCCGGCAAGATAGCCGGATCGGTAAGCTGGCGGAGTCCGGCCGCCGGAGTCGAAGAGATCGAACAATTCCGCCTTTACTTTGTCGATTCAGCCGGTCAACCGTCGGGATCAGGGCCGCTGCTCGCCGTGGACAAGGTGGATGGATTATATCAATACTCGCATCAGATCCCGGAAACAGCCGTGCCCGATGAGGCGGTGGCGGTGGCGATTGTTGCCTTCGACGGGTCCGCGGAGCGGTCGCTGGGCGCCAAATCGCAACTTTGGCGGAATCCGGAAACGCGGCTCGTGACCGAAAGTTACGTCATCGACACCAACACGGCGCCAGAAGAGCTGGATTTGACGATTCACTGGAAAGCGTCCCAGGATGAATCCGGGATCGTCGGCTATCAATTGTCGATGGACTACAGGCCGGAGGATCCGGTTCATCTCCAGGGAAGCTACTACATCGCGTCCATTCCGGCCAACGGACAAGCCAGCTATTCGTATGCGTTGAAGAATTCCATGCATGTGCCAACCGGCATGGCTTTGCACTCCTATTTTCTGGTCGGTTCCACCAACGAGGAAAGGAGCGTCTCGCCGGGGCTTCTGGTCACCGCGTTTGCAGACAACGTATCCGCCGAAACGGAGCTGCCCTACACCGGTCAGGACCCCGATCTGAACCTGGATTCGGCCGACTTCCATTTCTTTGGCACGGAAAACGCAGCGGGCTTCATCGGCGGCCGAATGAGCGGAACGGGACCGGAAACGGCCACGTCCTTCGACATCGTGTTCCTGGATGCGGACGGCCAGTATGCCGGTTCGCTCTTGCGGGTATACAAAAATTTCTCCGATGGTCCCGGGTATCTCAATGCCTTCATTCCGTCGGGGACGCCCGTTCCGCAGGGGGCCGTCGCCCTGGGCATCTATGCCCGGAACGGCGACACGATCGGCCTCGTGCTCGCCGTCCTTCCGCTGGTCGGCGGCGGATCGCCGCCGCTTCCCAGGCTGCTGGCGACGTCCATCGGGCGCATTGACGGCAACGAAATCCAGTTCATCCCCGAAGGAACCACCGTCTCCGAACTGCTGGACGCCCTCCAGCCATCGGCAGGAGCGACGGCGGTGGTGAAGGACATTCTGGGGACGACGCTGAACCCGCAGAACATCCTTCTGGACGACTATTTCGTGCGGGTGCAGGATCCACAGGGGAACTTCACCGACTACATCGTGAAGCTGCTGAACAATTCCCTGAAGAACCGACTGCCCGGCTTCGGCCAGCGGATCTCGGTCGGGCACCTCGTCCACTACGTGAACTTCATCCTCTTGGGAGACCGGCAGCCGGAGGAAGACGAAGCGGAAGAACTGGGCGGCATCATCGGCGGGCTGCTGGAGCGGATCGAGCCGATTTGGCAGTCCATCGTGTGGAAGTGAGGCGTGGAACGGAAAAAAGAGGGGGGGCCAGGCAGGATGCCTGGCCTTTTCATTTTTCTGAAAGGAACGGGGTTCTTCGACCAGATGATCTGCGCTGCCGACGGCCCCTTCAGCCGAAGCAGCATTTGTCATTTGAACAATCCGTTGTTGATCTTTTCATCCGCTGGTTGATATATTATCCTTATCCCATAATCGCGGGGGAAAGGATATGATTTACAACTATCATGAACTTACCGAAGAGCAATTGCATCGATTGAAGCACCGCGCAAGCAGCAGCATTCTTTCAGAGGATACGTTTGCCAAAGTGTCCGTCGTGATTGAAAACGTGAGAAAAAACGGGGACCGGGCCATCATCGCCGCGACGAAAGAACATGACCGCGTCGATCTCAACAGCCTTGAAGTGTCCGAGGAAGAAATTGAACATGCATGGCGTTCGCTGAAGCCCGCCGTCATTGACAGCCTGAAGCAGTCGATCGAGAACCATTTTGAATACAACCGGCGAATCGCCCCGCCAAAGCTTCAGCTCGAACAATTGGGAAACGGCATCTGGGCCGGACGAAAAGCGGTCCCGCTGGAGCGCGTCGGACTTTATGTTCCGAGCGGCAAGGGGGCTTATCCGTCTTCGTTCATCACCATCTGCGTGCCGGCCATCGTGGCGGGGGTTCCCGACATTCAAGTCGCCGTGCCTCCCAACCCCGACGGAACGGTGGACCCGGCCGTGCTTGCCGTCGCCAAGCTATTGGGAATCAAAAACATCTTCAAAGGAAATGGCGTAGCCTGCATCGCCGCGTTTACATACGGGACGGAGACGATCAAGAAAGTTGGCAAGATTGTCGGTCCGGGCGGGCCCTTCGTGATGGCGGCCCAGATGAAAGCCCAGCTGGAAGGCGTTGCGGTCGGCCTTCTGTACGGGCCGTCGGAATGCATGATCATCGCCGATGACTCGGCCGATCCGGAGCTGATTGCCGCCGATCTCATCAACGAGGCGGAACACGGCCTGGAGAGCTCGGCCATTCTTCTCACGGATTCGATTGAACTGGCCCGAAGCGTGGAAAAGGCGATCCGGGAACAGCTGGAACGGCTGCCCGAAAGAAGAAAAACGTACGCGGAGCGTTCCCTGTTCGCCAACGGCGGCATCATCATCGTGGAAAACATGGACAAAGCGGTCGAAGTGGCCAATGACTGGGGCAACGAGCATATCCAGATCGTGACCCGGAATGCGTGGGAAGTGGCCAACCGCATCAACAGCGCTTCGGAACTGTTGATCGGCCAGCACACCACGTTCTCCGCCATCAGCTATGCGATCGGCGTGCCCGCCTGTTTGCCGACGGGCCAGTTTTCCAAACTGCATTCCGGCGTGACGGTGGAGAGCTTTCTCCGCTACAGCGCCGTCACCCAGCTCGACAGGGTAGGCTTGCAGCACTTGTCCAGCACCATCTGCACGCTGGCGGAATATGAAGGGTTTCCCGCCCACAGCCGTTCCATCGAGATCCGGAAATCAAAAGGAATTCTGGAGTAAAAAAAGACCTTGTCGGATGCCCTCCTTCAAGGTCTTTCTTTTTTTCTTCGTTCCGCGTTTGTCCCGCCCGGATTTATCGGGCGGCTCACGTCCCCGTTTGCCGCAGGCTTTTCATGATGCGGTCGATCACGTCCTTGTGCCGTTCATACCGTTCCTTGTCCATCCGGGCGAAGGCGCCGAGGAAGCGGCTCTGTATCAGCTGCTTCTCGTCGATGGAATACACGAGGCGCACTTCATCCCCTTCTTCAAAAAGGGAAACGGTGCCTTCCAGCCCGCTGTCCGTCCGGAACGGCTCGGTGGACACGTGCGCGTCGAAATCGAAATAGCCGGTGAGGGTGCCGGCCTGGCCGAAAATGTCCAGCCAGTCTTCCTCGCTTCCATCAATCTGCAGCCGGATGCCCGCGTCCGGGCTTTCGAAGCCTTCTTCGGGGGCCGTTTCGCCGTAGGCGGTGGACGGCCAGTCCGCCGGGACGTCCACGGCGAAGCCGAACCGGACGCTTTCATGGGTGACCCAGCCCGGCGCATCGACGGGTTCCGGCCCGGAAGCCGCGCAGCCCGGGAGCGTCAGGACGGCCACAAGGGCCAACAGGGCCAAAACGGTCACATGGGCGGGAATACGGGTTCTTGTCTGGCGCAAAGGCCACATCCTCCTTTTAATCGGACATGATAGAATAAGGAATAAAACGTGATTCATGATCGGGAGGCATGGCATTGGCGAAATCGATGGTTGCCCAAACGCCCCCCATGGGGTGGAACAGCTGGGACTGCTACGGCGCGGCCGTCACCGAGGACGAGGTGCGCGGCAACGCGGCATACATGGCGACCCATCTGAAGGACTATGGCTGGGAATACGTGGTGGTCGACATCCAATGGTACGAGCCGGGCGCCGTCTCGTCCCGGTACCGGCCGTTCGTCCCGCTTTGCATGGATGACTATTCGCGCCTTGTGCCGGCGGAAAACCGGTTCCCCTCCGCGAGGGGCGGCCGGGGCTTCAAGCCGCTGGCGGATTACGTCCACAGCCTCGGCCTCAAATTTGGCATTCACATCATGCGCGGCATCCCGCGCCAGGCCGTGCACAATGGCGGGCGGATCAAGGGGACGAATGTGACGGCGCGCGACATCGCCCACACGAATTCCATCTGCCCGTGGAACACGGACATGTACGGCGTGGACGCCTCGAAGGAAGGGGCGCAGGCCTATTACGATTCGCTTTTTGAACTGTACGCCGAGTGGGGCGTCGATTTCGTCAAGGTGGACGACATCGCCGCGTCACGGCTGTACGGTTCGCACCTGGAGGAGATCCGGCTGATCCGCCGGGCCATCGACCGGTGCGGCCGGCCGATGGTGCTGAGCCTGTCGCCCGGCCCGGCGCCGCTTGAGCACGCCGATTTCTTTGCGGAACACGCCAACATGTGGCGGATGACCGACGACTTCTGGGACAAATGGCCGCTGCTTTTGGACATGTTCGACCGGTGCAAAAAGTGGGAAGGGAAGTCGCGCCCGGGCGCCTGGCCGGACTGCGACATGCTGCCCCTCGGCCGCATCGGCATCCGCAATGTCGACGGGGGCGCCGGCGACCGCCGGACGCGGTTCACCCGGGACGAGCAGCGGACGATGATGACGCTGTGGACGATGTTCCGCTCGCCGCTCATGTTCGGCGGGGAGCTGCGCGACAACGACGAGTGGACGCTGTCGCTCCTTACGAACCGGGACGTGCTGGCCATGCACCGCGAAAGTTCCAACGCCCGGCAGGTGTACCGGGACGGAAGCCGGATCGTGTGGGCGGCCGACGGGCCGCGCGGCGAAGTATATGCGGCGCTGTTCAACGTTGGCGAAGCGCCGGAGCGGGTGTCCGTGGCGCTGTCCGATCTCGGTCTCGCCCGCGCCGTCCATGGCAGGGAGTTGTGGACCGGCTTGGAGACCGGCCTTCTCGCGGAGCGTCTGTCGGCCGACGTGCCGCCCCACGGCGCGGCCCTGTTCCGGCTGGAAGCGCCGGAGACTTGATCTGAAGTCGCCGGATGCAAGGGTTGGGGCACCAGGGCATGCGTCCACGGATTCGGCGCCCGCCCCGGTTCATTGAAAATCGGGAATCCATTCGTCTTCGATGCCCATGAGTCCGTCGCCGTATTTGACGCGGATGCCGTGGCTGTTGCCGCGATCGTCCGACACGGTGAATTCGAACGGCCTGACGTGGGCCACGGTCCATTCCCGGTCGCCAAACTGCTCCCGGTAGCGGCGGATCGTTTCTTCCGCCACCCACACCGGCACCTCCAGATCGTCCGCATTGAGGCAGGAGGCCAGCTTCTCCGCCTCTTCCCGGCGGATCAGATCCAGATAGCCGTCGACCAGCGATTCGGCATGGGGGTAATACCGGATGAACGGATGCTTGAAGGCGGGTCTGCCTTCCAGGTCATAAACGATGACGAGGACTTGTTCCCCGCCGTTGCCGCCGCCGGCCCCGTCCGTCAGCCTGAATTCGTAAGACCCGCCTCCGTCCCACGAGACGGTCCCTTCCGACGCCGGTTCGGCGGTCAGCGACGCAAGGTCGAATATGCGGGCGAATCCTTCGATCATGGCGGCCGCCTCGTGCTCCTGCGTCAGCCACGTTTCGTTGACGAGCGCCACGAGTTCCCGCGCCTCGCCCCTTCGCATCAGGTCCAGAAAACGATCCGCGTCCCGCTGCGCGATGTCCAGATTGTGAAGGGACGGTTCGGCGCCGGATCCGGCTGCGGTTTCCGCGCCCGTTTCCGCATCGGTCTTTGCACCGGCACCTGAATCCGTTTCTGCATCGGCCCCTGCACCGGTTCCCGCATCGGACGCCGGATCGGGTTCACTGGGTTCATGGCCGGCCGGACCGCCAACATGGGATGACGGCCCGCCGTTGCCATCGGCCGACGAATCCCCGTCTGCATATGGCGAAAGGGCGCCGCCGTCGTTTTTTTCAATTTGTGGAGGGCCGCCGGCGGCTTCCCCCAGGCAGCCGGCGACCGGCACGATCAGCAAGGCCATGGCGGCCAGCCAAACGATCCATCGCTTCACGGACGCATCTCCAGAATTGTCCGTCGTGGCCGGATGCTTGCCACGCGGCCGTCGATTTCCTCACATGATATAATTTAATTATACTGGAAGAGATGTTCCAAGGGGATAGATGCGGTGAGAATGGAAGAGCTTGTCGGCCGATTGACGCTGGAAGAGAAGGCGGCGCTGCTGGAAGGCGCCGATTCCTGGTACACCAATCCCGTGCCGCGCCTCGGCATCCCGCGGCTGCATCTTACCGACGGCCCCCACGGCGTGCGCCAGGTTCGCCGGGCGGGCGGCGGGTTCTCCGTTTCGGACAATGAACCGGCCACGGCGTTTCCGACGTCGGCGGCGGTGGCGTCCTCCTGGAACCCGGAACTCGCCCGCCGCATGGGGGAAGCGATTGCCGAAGAGTGCCTGGCCGCCGGGGTGGACGTGCTGCTGGCGCCCGGCATCAACATCAAGCGCAGCCCGCTGTGCGGCCGGAATTTCGAGTACTATTCGGAAGATCCGCTCGTGTCGGCGGCGTTTGGCGCCGCCTTCGTGCAGGGTGTGCAGTCGAAGGGCGTCGGCTGCTGCGTGAAGCATTTTGCCGTCAATTCCAATGAAACGTTCCGTTTCGTCGGCGACAGCGTGGTGGACGAACGGGCGCTAAGGGAAATTTACCTGCGGGCGTTCGAAAGCGTTGTCAAGAACGCGAAGCCGTACGCTGTCATGAGCGCCTACAACAAGGTGAACGGCACGTTCGCGTCCGAGAACCGGCGGCTCCTCACGGACATTTTGCGCCGGGAGTGGGGGTTCGACGGCGTCGTGATGACGGACTGGGGCGCCACCTGCGACCGGGTGGAGGGGCTCCTGGCGGGATGCGACCTGGACATGCCCGGCGGGTCGTGGCACAACCGGAAGGCGATTCTCGAGGCGGCCCGCAGCGGGCGGCTTGCGGCCGATGTGCTTGATGCATCCGTCCGGCGCATGCTGCGCCTGATCGGGCGGTGCCGGACGGGGAAGGCGGAGCGGCAGGCGGCTCCCGATTTCGAAAAGCACGCGGCGCTGGCGTGCGACATCGCGAAGGAAAGCGCCGTGCTGCTCAAAAACGACGGGACGCTGCCGCTGTCCGGGGGCGAACGGCTGCTCGTGGTCGGCGAGATGTTCGAAAAAATGCGGTTCCAGGGCGCCGGCTCGTCCCTCGTCCATCCGACGGATGTCGTGACGCCGAAGGACGCCTTCGACCGGCGCGGCATTTCGTACGCGTATGAAAAAGGCTACCGCTCCTTCGATCCCGGCCGGGACGAACGGCTGGAGCAGGCGGCCGTCCGGGCGGCCGAAGACGCGGATGTCATCCTGTTTTTCGGGGGACTGACCGATTTCGAAGAAAGCGAAGGATTCGACCGGGAGCACATGCGCCTCGGGGACAACCAGACGGCGCTTCTGGAGAAGCTGGCGACGACGGGGAAGAAGCTGGTGTTCGTCCTGTTTGCCGGGGCGCCGGTGGAGCTGCCTTTTCATGACTGCCTGTCCGCCCTGCTGTACATGGTGCTGCCGGGGCAGCGCGGCGGCGAAGCGGCGGCGGCCCTGCTGTACGGGGAAGCGGCGCCGTCGGGCAAGCTGGCGGAAAGCTGGCCGATGCGCCTCGAGGACACGAGCTGCTTCGCGGATTACAACCGAGGCCCCGTGTCGCGGTATTACGAGAGCATCTACGTCGGCTACCGGGCGTATGACAAAGCCGGCACGAAGCTGCGCTTTCCGTTCGGATTCGGGCTGTCCTACACGACGTTTGCGTACGCCGGCATGACCGTCCGGGAAGAAGACGGCCGGGTGGCCGTGTCCGCCGACATCACGAACACCGGCAAGCGGCGCGGCGCGGAAGTCGTCCAGCTGTACGTCCGGCACAAGGCGAGCGCCGTGTTCCGGCCGGACAAGGAACTGAAGGCGTTCGCGAAAGTGTTCCTCGAGCCGGGCGAAACGAAGCGGGTGGAGCTGGCCTTCGACAAGCGGGACCTGGCGTTCTGGCACGCCGGCCTCGGGCGCTGGGTGGTGGAAAACGGCACATATGAGCTGCTCCTGGCCGCCTCCGCCGCGGACGTCCGGCTGGCCGCCGAGCTGTCCGTGACGGACGGCGAGACGATCGGCGGGACGGTGCCCCATCCGTACCCGCCCGACGTGGCGGACGCCTACGCCATGCCGCCGAAAGACGTGCCGGCGTGCTTCGGCCGTCTGGCGGGGCGCGCGGACGCCGGGGACGATCCGGCGGACGGGCAGGCGGGCGGTTTTCATGGCGAAACGGACAAGCCGCTTGGAAAGCCGGACGGTTCCGGCGGAGACGGGACTGGCGGAAACGGGCCTGGCGGCAAGGCGGACGGCCGGCGCCGGCCGTCCGGGCGCCGCCGCCATCCGCCGCTCACGATGGAGACGCAGCTGAGGGACTTCAGGCGCACGTTCGGCGGCCGGATCTTCTATGAAATGGTCATGCGGTCGGTCCGCCGCGAGTACGAAGCGGCGCTGGCCATGCCCGACTCGCTGGAGCGGGACAGCCGGCTCAAGAACACGCACTTCTTCCTCCGCCTGATGCCCCTCAACACGCCCCGCACGATGAGCATGTCGTCGGGCGGCGCGTTTCCGTACCGGGTGGCGGAAGCGCTCGTGGCGCTGGCCAACGGCCAGGTGCTGAAGGGGCTGTCGCTGCTCATGAAAAAAGAGAAGCCGGTCCCGCTTCCCAAGGATGCCAAATGAACCAATGTCCGATTTTGGGATATTGGGACTTGAAATAGACCAAACGTATATTCGCTGACAATACCTTGTCAATTGTCCAAAGTATAATAGGCTTATGATACCTGGCCGGGGAACGGATGGGAGGCGCCATCGACCGGCTGCTGAAGGGGCGCGGCATGATCCTCGTGTCGACGGGTTTTTCGGAAAGCCTGAACTTGCGGCAGTGGCTGGAAGGGTTTCTCGGGTACGTCCATCGCGAAACCCGGATCGACGTGCTGGAAGTCGGCTACCATGAGGGCATTGCCGAGCAGGCGCTGGCCAATCTGGAAGCGATGATCGACGACCATCCCCACTTCGACGCCTTCGTCGCCCCCGATTTCATGTCCGGCGCCGCTTCCATCCTGGTGTGGAAGGCGATGGGATTGAACCGCTACGCCCTCACCTTCGGGCTCATGCCGGAAATTTCCGAAGCGATCGTAAACGGCCAAATCACGCTGGCGGTTTCCCTGGACGAGGAACGCTGGGGCGAACTGATCGTCCAGCAGCTGCTGAAGGCGAGCCGGCACGAAGAAATCCCGGCTTACATCGACACCGGGATTTCGCTCGTCGGCGGGGAGGCGGTGAAATGACGGAATAAAGAACATGAAATGCACTTTGTCATCTGCACGAAGTGCATTTTGTGTACTTCATTTCGGGGTGTTGACCGATTTGGGCTTCATGAAGTGCAAAACATGCATCACATTTTCGCCGTCTGGCCCGTAATCGGCTTTTTTCGGAAAATATGATGCATGAAATGCACTTCATTGCCTTCCTTTGAGCCTATTTGGCTGAATGAGGTTCATGAAGTGCACTTCGTTTCGTGAGCGGACTGGATTTTGTACAGCACATTTCATGCAGCGCATGACGTCGCGCATGATGTTGCGCATTCCGTTGCGCATGACGTCAAACGGCCCGCTTCCCATCGTTTTCGATGCATCACATCGTTCCCGGGACAAGCGATTTCCATTTTCATCCGGCATGGGAATTTGTCCGTGCGGCATGCTGAAACGTCACCGGACGTCCAGCCCCTTTCGGTAGGCTTCCGGCGGCACGCCGAGGACGGATTTGAAATCCTTGATGAAGTGCGCCTGGTCGAAATAGCCGAGCTGCACGGCCAGGTCCGCCAGGGAAACTGACGGATCCCGCTCGATGCGCTCCGCCGCCTCCTGCAGGCGGAACCGCTTGATGACCCACTTTGGCGAAACGCCGACATACTTGCGGAACAGTCGCTGCAGCCCGCGGACCGACAGGCCGGTAAACTCGGCCAGTTGCTCAACTTTGACCAGGTTCCGGTCCTGCATGACGCGCCCGACGATCCGGCCCGCCCATTCCGCTTGCGGATCCCGCTCCGGCAACACGGCCATGAGCGCCTGTTCCGCCTGACGGGCCATGGCGGCGGCATCGCCCGCATCGAGCACCCGGTGCATCCACCGATTCGCATCGGAACCGAACCGTTCGGCGGCGGGCACGGTCAATCCGGTCAGAAGCGAGATGTCCTCATGACGGAACGGATAAAAACCGCCCGCACGGAACCGGACGCCGAGCACCCGGCCCGAGCCGTGCAGGGTGCGGACGAACGGCCGTTTCGGGATGCCGTAGACAAGCGCCCGGCGGCCGTTTTCATCCTCCTCGAAGGCGAGATGGACGCAGGGAAACGACAGCACCGTCTGGACGTACGTTTCGCCGGACGGCAGGTCGTAGCGGACGAACCAATAGTGCTCGACAAACGGCGCCAGATCGGGACCCGGTCCGAAGCGGGCCAGGGAAAACTTGTCCAGTCCCCTTGCCGCATGCACGATGCCCCGCGTCGACAGCTCGTCCGTCCGTTGTTCTTCCATGCGAACCGCCTCCCCGCTTGTTGGTCATTTTCCGCTCCCTGCCACACGGTGCCGTGTCGCACTTTTACAATACGCCGGGCCGGACAATCCTTACAATCAAGGCTAACCTTTTCCATCCGGTTGATCAACCGTTTCCATCCAGCAGCACCAAAAAGGAGGATTGCGGATGAGTGAATTTGGCAACGAAAAAGGATTGACGGGCACCTACGTGAAGAACGGAACGCCCGTCGGCTACACCGCCCTGACGCCGTTCATCGTGGTGGATCGTCCGGAGGACGAGATCGCGTTCTGCGAAAAGACGTTCGGCGCCAGGGCGAAAAACGTGACGGCCATGGACGTGGACGGCTGGCGGATGATCGTCCATGCGGATCTCGATTTCGGCAACGGATATCTGCAGCTTGGCGCCGCCAATCCGATGTACCGGCTTGTCCTGCCGCCGGGAGACGGCAACGCCTGCTATTCGCTGGGCGTCTACGTGCCCGACGTGGATGCGGCGCTGGCGCGGGCCGTCGACAATGGCGCCGTCGTCCGGGAACCCGCCGCCACGTTCGTGTCGGGGGACCGGTACGCCAGCATCCTCGATCCGTGCGGCATCCGCTGGACGATCATGTCGCGGGTGGAGGACATTTCCGAGGAAGAAAGCTTCCGGCGGGTGGAAGCGTGGAGCAAAAGCGTCCGGCCATCCGGCGGATGAGCGGACGGCGGATGTGCGTCTGGTGGATGAACGTCCAGTTGATGTGCATCCAGCGGATGAGTGTCCGGCGCGTCAAGCGGATGTGCGTCTGGCGGTTGAACGCCCGGCGGCGAAGCGCCCTGCAGAGGGCACTTTTTTTTGCCGCCGTCAGTCCAGCCGGAAGCCGCGGGACTGGAGGAACGCCTTCATGTGCGGGCGGAGGTTGGAGCCGAGGCGCCGGACCATTTCCTTCGACCAGGTGGTGTCCCGCCGGCTGCCCGTCCGCGTCAGCATGTAGTGGCGAAGCTCGCGGTTGTAGGCCTCGATGCTGTCCGCATGGGTTTCACGCGAGTACCGGTTGCGGTGCAGCACGGCCCGCATCGGCAGCCGCGGCCGAAGGTCCGGCTGTTCGGCGGGAAAGCCGAGGCACATGCCGAAGACGGGATAGACGAGTTCGGGCAGCTCCAAAAGTTCGGCCACTTCCTGCGGGTTGTTGCGGATGCCGCCGATATAGACGGTGCCGAGGCCGAGGGATTCCGCGGCGATGACGGCATTCTGGGCGGCCAGGGCGGCGTCCACCGTGGCGATGATGAACAGCTCCGCATTGGACGGCATGCCGCCTTCCGGGCCTCCTTCCAGGTCGCAGGCCGTCTTCAGGCGGCAGAGGTCGGCGCACCAGACGAGGAAGACGGGGCACTCCGCCACGTATGCCTGGTTGCCCGACAGGACGGCGAGGCGTTTTTTCATGTCGGGGTCCGTGACGGCGACGACGCTCCAGGCCTGCATGTTGCTGGACGTGGGCGCCCGCTGGGCGCACCCGATGATGGCGGCGAGCATCTCTTCCGGTATCGGGTCGGGCTTGTATTTGCGGATGGACCGGCGCCGGTTGATGAGCGCAATCGTTTCGTTCATGTTCGGGCTCCTCTCGGTGCGGATGAAAAGATTGATTTCCTTCTTGTCTCATAACACGCCCGGTCCGTCGTTCGCAAGGTTCCGGCCATTCAAAGACGATCGGACTCGCCAATGATCCGCTGGCATTCCCGGCCGGCGGCGGCACCGGCGCGTCGCGGATCCGGAAAAAAACGGTTTTCCATTTCCGCTCCATATGCTATGATGATAGCCAAAATTTCCGACGTCCGGATGGCCCCGGTTCCGGCATCCGTCCCTTCGCGCTCCGGCCCGGCGCCATTTCCGCCGGGTTTTTGCGTTTCCCGGGGAAATAAAGAGAACGCGATGGCGAGACGGGCGGCCAGGCGGTCGGACGGTGCATCGGCGGGCGGTTTTCCGGCATGGGGAGTGGAGAGAGAATCATGATGACCCTGCTGCCTGTTCTCCGGCAGCGGATGTTCGCCGCGCTGTCGGTTTCCCTTTTTTTGATGGGCATCTGCAGCTCGTTTTACGGTCCCTACCTGTCGCTGTTCGGCGTCCGCGAGGTCGGCATGTCCCCGATGGCGCTCGGGCTGTTCATGTCGGCCTCGACGTTGGCCGGCATTGCCGCCAGCACGGCCGTCGGGTTCATCTCCGACGCGGGGGCCGGCCGCAAGCGGCTGCTCATGGGCGCCATCGCCGCCGGCATGGCGGGGTATGCGGTGTTTGCCTTTTCCCGCCATTACGCGGTGCTGCTGCTGGCGTCCCTCGTGTTTCTCTCGTTTTCCCGGTCGACGTTTCCGCAGCTGTTTGCCCTCTCCGGCGAGATCGACATGCGCGGGCGGGAGGAAAACCGGGCGCTTGTCACCGGCATCCTGCGGGCGATCTTTGCCGTCGGCTGGGTGGTCGGGCCGGTGATCGCCGCCTTCCTGCTGGAAGCGTCCGGCTTCACCGCGCTCTATCTGACGGTGGTTGTCATTTTCGGCCTGCTGCTCGCCATCGTGGGGCTGTTCGTCAGGGAACACCGCCGGTCCCGCGCCCGGCGCGCGTCAGCTTCCGGCAAACCCGCGGTGAACCGGGTGCTGGCGCTCAATGCCGCGAGCTTTTCCATCATCTATCTGGCAACGGGGCTGAACGCCGCCGCCCTGCCCCTTTTCGTCACGGAGACCCTGGGGGCGTCGAGCCGGCATGTCGGCTTTCTGCTCGGACTCGCGGCCGCCCTGGAAATTCCCCTGATGGTGGCCGGCGGCTTTCTCGTTCGCCGGATCGGCACGCTGAAGCCGATCAAAGTCGGCATGGCCTGCTATATCGCGTATTCGGCGCTGGTCGCGCTGGCGCATGATCCGCTCTTCCTGTACCCGGTCCAGTTGCTCAACGCCATGGCCATTTCGCAGATCATGAGCATCGGCATCAGCCATTTCCAGCAGTTGGACCCGGACCGGCCCGGCACGACCATCACGCTGTTCAACAACACGACGGCCGTCGGCAACGTGCTGGCCGGGGCGGTGTTCGGCGCCATCGTAACGCAGTTCGATTACCGGACCGTCTACGCGTTCGTGTCCGTTTTTGCCGCGCTGGCGCTCGGGCTGCTCCGACTGGCGGGCAACCGGCGTGAACCGGAACCTTGATCATATCGAACGAATCCATCTCTTGAGCCGCATGTTCCTTTGATCGTGAAGGGATGGCGGAAGCTTCCTCTCGTGCGCTTCTTCTTGCGTGATGGCCGGGTCTTTTGGCCCGGCTCTTCCTTTTGCATTGCCCGGCGGCGTGTTCACCGAAAATATCGGGCGTTGCTTTCCAGATAAGCGAGAAATTGATCGACCGCTGCAAGAAAATGCTGCAGCGTTTCGGACCGGTTGTCTTTGCGCCAGGCCACCGACGGCGTGATCGCCAGGGAAACGTCGGCCAGTTTCCGGCGGACGATTTTTTCGTTTTCAGTTCCGGGCGACGGTTCCAACGTAATGCCCATCCCGGCCTCCACGAGCAGCAGGACGGTTTGCATGTCGTAAGCCTGGATGGTCACGTTCGGGGTGAGGCCCGCCCGGCGGAAAATATCCATCACTGTGTCGTAATACCGGATCCCGGCCGATTTGACGGTGGTGATGATCGGCTCGTCCTTGAGATCGGCCAGATACAGCGGATCCTTCCGGGCCAGCGGATGATGTTTGGGGAAAGTGGCGACGAACGGCATCGTATTGATCGGCTTTGTCGCAATTTGATCGCTGTTGACGGGAATGGTGATCAATCCGAGGTCGATTCGTTTTTCATGCAAGGCGGTGATTTGCTCCATCGAGCTCATATGGTACAGGAAGAGACCCACCTCCGGGTGCTCGTGGCGGAACGTCTGCAGCAGCGGCACGAGATCGTGCACGGAGGAAGTGAAGCCGATGTGGAATTCGCCGCTTTTGCCGACGGACGACATGCGGGTGATGATGCCCGCCTGTTCGACTTCATCGAGAATCTGGTAGGCTTTCTGCAAAAACACTTTTCCGGCGGCGGACAACGTCACGTTCCGCTTGTTGCGGTGAAACAGCTTGACCCCGATTTCGTCTTCCAGTTCCTGGATTTGCCGGCTGAGCGGCGGTTGGGTGATGTGCAGCCGTTCCGCTGCCTGCCTGTAGTTCAATTCCTCGGCCAGCGCCACAAAATAGCGGAGATGCCTCAGTTCCACGGGCTGTTCGACGCTCCTCCAATCCGTAATGCTCCCGTCCGGTCGAAAACGGCCGACCGAAACGGCCATCGACAGCAGATGGCAGGGAACTTGCGAAACGGCCAAAGATCGGCAAAGAACCGCTGCCATATCCTATCATTATCTTAGAGTATAAATAATTCCTTGATTGCTTGACAATTGACGCGCAGTCCCGGATCCCAGGAACCTCAACTAATACCTTTTGAGCATCACCCGTAATTCCTAATAAGTATTTCATAAAAAATATCATTTCATTGATTATATTAACCAGGAAAAAATATGACAAATTTGGAGATTTGTCGCGGGCGCAAACTCGCTGCGGGGCTGATGCCCTGCAGGTCATCCATGCCGATCGTCCCTTTATTTTGTCATCCTGCGGAAAAAACCATCGATTCGTTCCGGATCGCCAATGCAAGAAAGGAAGAATGCCATGAACATCATGAAGCTCATGAGCATGCGGACATGCAGATCCGCGATCATTCTGTTTCTGGCCGTCCTGCTGGCGGCATCCCCGGTGACGAACGCCGTCGCCGCAGGCGCTTCATCCTCCCGGACGGATGTCTGGAACGAGGCGCTCCTGCAGTTTCTGATCGACGAATTCGGCGCCGAACATGCGCTGGAGCTGTATCAATGGCTGCAGGACGTGCGGCTGATCGACGAGAACGGACAGATCATCCGGCACGCCATCCATCTGGATGGACAAGCCTATACGCTGGAAGAATTCAGGGCTCTCCTGGCTTCCGGCCAACTTGACCTGACGAAGACGGCATACATCGACGGCCAGCCGATCCCGGTGGAGGTGCTGAAGACGATCCTTGAGCTGGAAGACCGGCTGGCCTTGCTGGCCGAGAACTATCGGCTGCGGGCATCCAAACTGACCCCGGAGCATCTGGACAGCCTGATCTCGCTCTTCAGTCAGGCCGGCACCGTGGGACTGAGCGTCTACGGCGAACCGCCGGATGATCCCCGGATCGGCGCCATGGACGGCCCCGGTTTCTTCCTGGCGCAGTCGGTCGATGAAGACAGCTACAATGACGCCGTTTACGTCACGTTGACGGAATACCATCCGTTTTCGGAAACCGAAACGTGGTACGGTCTCGATCTCACGTTCCGTTTGAGCGCACCGCAAAGCAAGACCGTTTCCTTCGACTATGAACTCATCCCGGCATCGTTGCAGTCGCCCCGCCAGACCGGGACCGTCTCGTTTGCTCCCGGCCAGGTTCAGAAAACCGTGTCTATTTATATGAACCAGCATTTCGTGCCTCCGGATCCGTATGCCGACAAATTTACGCTGGATCAGCTGAGACGGCTGTCATGGTACAATTCCGCCAGGGCCGACTATCTGCATTTTTACAATTTCAGAAATTTCGATTACATGATCACCCATGAGTATCAGGTCACGCACCACGTCGTCACGTTCATGCCTTTTGCGCATGCATATGAGGGAGGGGCCTACATCGCCTATGCACCCGTGAACTATGTGACGGATCCGTCTTCCACTCTGGACCGGCCGAGCGTGATCTACTATGCGAGGGATGTTCTCGGGCTTGACCCGTATTTCAAGACGCCGGAAATCCTTGAAGTGCGCGCCTACAGCGGAACGTATGCGACCGGGCAGATCATCCCCATCGATGTGCTGTTCAGCCTGCCGGTCATGCACATGACCAACAAACCCAACCCGGACAACGATCCGCGGCTCGAACTCAAGGGCGGACAGGTGGCAAGGCCGATTTTCCGGGATCATTTTCGCACCAAGTTCAACTCGCTGTCGTATTTGCACACCTATCAGGTTGTCGTCGAAAAAGGGATGACGCCGGATCAGCTGCAGGTGGTCAAAAACGCGGGTCAGGCCAAATACGACTATATGTATTACGATGAGCAGCTGAAACCGCCGCCTGACACCGATATCTACAGGGCCATCCATCCGGACATCTACTGGAACAAGCCGTTTACGAACCAAAACGACCTGGTCATCAACATCGTGCCCCACCGCGCCGATGCGTTCAAATCGATCAGGCTGGACAAAGAGGACTACAAGATCGGCGAAACGGCGAAAGTCACGGTGGAGCTGGAAAACGGCCGGAACGAAGCCGACTGGATATTGAACGGGCTGTCCTCGTCCGCGGATCTGCCCCGCAAATTCTTTGTTTCCGTCGGGGACAGGAACAGCTTCATCGTGCCCCTGGATTGGGCCCGCGATCCGGACGGCGAGCCGATCCTGACCCGGCTGGAAGGGACGTTCGACATCACGGAAGAGCTCTACCAGCGCCGCGGATCGGACGGCCGGCTCCGGGCCAAAATCTACTACAACCGCGACAGCGGAACCGACGGGGAAAATCCCGCCACGTTCGGCATGTGGCGGGGGGAGCTGGCATATTTCACGATTGAACCGCCGAACCACATCGAAGAGGGCGAACTGGAGATCGTCTATCCGTCCGTCTGGCCGTCGGGCGAGGCGTTTGCCGTGTATCAGACCGCCAGCGTGTCCACGCGGCTCGGATACACGTTCCCGCCCGGCAAAACCTACACGAAACCGGAATATTTCATCTGGAGAAGCGACAGGCCGGAGGTCGCCGACATTCTGCCGGACGGCACCATCGTGCCCAATGGCGCCGGGACCGTCACGTTCACGCTGACGGCCACAAACGGCGGGCATCGGGACGTGCAGGTGACGTCGGCCCCGATCACCATCCGGTCGGGCGGCGACCCGGCCGTCGTCGTGCCCGACTTCGCCAACCGGGTGTATGTGCCGGTCGGCCGGCCGGCGACCGTCGTCTGGACCACCAACGTGATGCAGAAGTACAAGGACATGGCGGGCGGCGGCACGCCGAATGATGCCCACTTCACCGTCGAGCTGTTCGAGGGGGATTGGACCGCGGCCGAGCTGGCCGCGAAGACGCCCGTGGCGCGCTGGAGCGCGCCGGCGGAGCAGAAGCTGGTCAACGCCACGAGCTTCACCATTCCGGGCGAATGGATCAGCCGGATGTCCACCGGCTACACGCCGAGCTACACGGTGCGGATCAGCACGCCGCACCCCGCGCAGCCGTCGGTCGACCTGTCGGCATTGGCCTACATCGTGGTGTACTCGCCGCCCGTTTCGGTGGCGCTGGACAAGTCGTTCCTGAAAACCCACGTGACGGACGACATCGGGTCCATCGACCTGACATGGACGCTGGAGAACTTCGACCGGCAGAACGGCGGGCAATTCGAATTCCGGGTCACCAAAAACGGCAGCGAGATCAAGCGTCTGGCGGACAGCGGAACGGACGTGCCGGCCGCCGGTTCCTACCGGCTGGACATCGATGCCGTGGACCAGGGCCGGCTCAAGGACGTGTACGCCGTCACGCTGGCGGCGAAAAACGGGCTGGATGACGCCTGGTCCTACGACTCGTTCTACCTGCAGGTGTACCGGAAGGACGCGTTCCGCATCCTGGTGGACGGCCGGCCGCAGACGTCCGTTTCGATGAGCAACGTGGACCGCATCGCCGCGATGGACAACGACCAGCGGGTGGCGCTGAAGCGGCAGATCTTCCTGCAGCACGAGCTGGGCATCAACCATGGCGATTATGCGGACATCAGCCTGCTGGACGACCAGTTCATCTGGGAATCCAGCAACAACGACGCCGCGGTCATCAACTATGTCAGCAGCGGGCGCTTCGCGAACATCAATACGTTCGGCTTCCCGTCCTATCAGCCGAAGGCCGTGTTCCAGCTGGCCGGCGTCGGGGACGGCGCGTCGACCGTCACGGCCATCCACGCCAAGACGGGCGTGAAGATGGAACTGGACGTGACGGTGGAAACGCTGCGGGACAAGCTGTACCTGTTCCAGTTCTACCCGAAGGCGAGGACGACGATTACGTACACGGACAAAAAAGGCGGCGCCAAGACGGCCGAGAGCAACGCGAACGGGGAACTGGCGCTGTTCGACCCGGACGGCATCGGCAGCGACGTGTACGCGACCTCCCGCCTGCCGCACCCGAACGATCCGCTCAAAACCGTCACCTATACGGGGGTCATCAGCCATGAAACGGTGATGAGCAAGGAACGGGATCCGGCGTCGATGGAGCTGTACCCGATCAACATTCTGCAGCTGAGGAAACTGTCCGAGGTGGAAGTGTACTTCAAGAAACCGGACGGCACGCCCTACACGGGCAAGGTGACGTACCGGGCCGGGGTATACAAGAACGGCGAATATGCGCCGTACGCCGAGATCGGCGGCAGCGGGGAGACGGTGCAGCTCGGAGCGGACGGCCGGCTTCTCGTCGAGTTCGACACGACGAAGTTCCATACGGCCGATGAACCGAACGCCGCCAATCTGTCCGCCAAGGACAAGATCGAGATCGTGCTGGAAGCGTTCTTTGACAACGACGAGTACTATCCGCAGTTGCTGTACTTCGACGGCGACACGAGCCCGGTGGATGCCATCGTGTTCGGCGGGAAAATCGCGGAGCTGATCAAGAACGACGATCCGCAGCAGAAAACGCCGTTCATCGTGAACCAGTTTGCCGCGTCCGGCGGCACCAAATTGTCGATCGTGAACTATGCGGGCAAGTTCGGACCGAACGACCGGCACCCGAGCATCATCCTGACGACGGAATTCATGTGGTGGGGCGAGCAGGTGGACGAGTCGGCGGCCTATGCCGAACTGGTGACCGGGACGGAGAAGCGGCCGGAGGGGCAGTCGTACGTGACGATCCGGTATCCGTTCTCCGACATCGTGGTCACGCGGCACCAGCAGGTGATCAACAGCGACACCATCTGGCTGGAGAAGGCAGAGTCCGGCCCCGTCCAGTTCCGGCTGTACAAGGCGCCCGGCCAGTTCCGCAAGAGCCTTGTCTCCCGCGCCACCCTCGTCAACATGATCGGGGTGGAGGAGATCGATGTCCAGGAACTGATTCAGCTGCTGGAGGACTTGAAGAAGCAGATGGAGCAGGCCAACACGGGCAACCATGATCCCGGCCTGTCCGACCAGCTTGTGGTCGAGGCACTGTTCTTCCTGAGCCAGCTGAACATCGACACCGGGCCGCTGAAGATGAAGGTCATTCCGACGGACGACCCGATGGTGTTCGAAACGCTCATCGCCCTGAACTTCGGCAATATGCCGGAAGTGGCCAGCAATCCGCAGGGCGGCGGATCGGAAGAAGTGGAGTTCCTCCAGCTGAAGGACTACTCCTTTGCACCCGGCCTGATAGACGTATACAGAATATACCGGGGGACATACGGGGAAAAAACCTACAACAGGCTTCTCAGGGAGGTGGAGGGCAAGCATCAGAGGTTCATGCTCTACTCTTTCGGCGGGTATTTTATGGGCGAAATCCGGTACAACCGGACCACCGGCTACTGGGAGCACATCGTCACAGGCGGCGGATTCACGGCGGGCGGCGGCATCAAATTCGTGAAAAACATGAACACCTTCGTCGGGCCGGTGCCGGTGACGTTCTCCCTGACCGTCGGCGGCGGCCTGGAGGCGGACTTCAAGGCCTCCATCCTGTATGGACAGATTCAGGATCTGCCCTGGCGCGATCCGAACCGCTACAGCGTGAACGACTACCTGACGTCGCTGCGCATCGCGGCCTATCTGGAACTGTTCGGCGGCGTCGGCTTTGACTTGACCGTCATTGCCGCCAAAATCGGGACGTTCGGGCGGATCACCATCGAGGGCGTCAACCGGTGGCTGAACCGGGACTATCTGGCGGACGCCGTTGCCGGCGAGCGGGTCAAATACGGCAACATGCTGACGCTGGAGGGCATTGTCGGTCTCCGGGCGACGCTCAAGGCGCTGTTCTTGTCCGCCGATTATGAGTTTTCGTCGTACCGGTACAGCCATTCGTGGACGTTCGCCAACTGGGACAAGATCGAGAAGTACTGGAATGAACACGCCCACGCCCCGCTGACCGCCGCCAACGTGGACCTGGCGATCGCCATGTACAGGGAGGCCCACGGGTTGGGCGACCTGGAGGTGGAGGTGCGGGAAACCTGGACGGTGGAAGACCGAAGCTACCTGCACAACGGCACCCGCACCTGGAACGCGGCTCCGCAGACGCCGTTCCGCCTGATGGCGCTCGATCCGGTCAACCAGGCGCCGGCGGCGCTGCAGACGAACGCGTACCCGTACGCGAACCCGCAGCTTGCCGACGACGGTTCGCTGTTCGTGTACCTGTCCGATGGCAACAGCACGGCCATCGAGGACACGGTGGCGGCGTGGGCGAAGCGGACCGCCGGCGGTTACGAGGACATGGGCCCCATCACCGATGACCCGGCGCTGAAAGGGTACGGCGACAGCAACCTGAAAGTCGCCGGGGAAGGCAATCTCATCGCGGCGGTATGGATCCGGCAGAAGGAGACGGTCGACAAGGATCCGGGCGATCCGGTGCGCAACGAAGACATCGTCCTGATGACGAGCAGCACGGAAATCATGGCGGCGATCTATGATGGCACGAAGTGGACCGTCGAGCGGCTGACGCACAACGACACGCCGGACCTGGCGCCGGTGGTGGCGGTGGGCGGCGGCAAGGTGTTCGTGGCCTACCGCAGCACCGGGCCCTCGAAGGTGGACAACCCGTTTGACTTCTCGCTGCTGGATACGATCGTGTACCGGGTCTATGACGCGGCGGCGAAGAAGTGGAGCGATCCGCGGACGCTGTACAACGGGACGAACGGCACCGTGATGGGGCTGGCCGCGGCGGCGCTGGAAGACGGCACGGCGGCGGTCGCGTATGTCGTGAACGAGGCGCCTGAAGCGCTGGCGGCGGACGGCATGGCCGGCACCGGCAACGAGATTGTCTACGCCGTCATCGACACGGACCTGGCGTTCGGCGCCCCGGATGTCAACCCGGTGCTGAAGAACCTGCAGGTCACCCGCGACGGGCGGACCGACGAAAACCCGCAGATCACGACGGCGGCGTTCCCGGACGGCGAAGAGCGGTTCGTGATCGCGTGGCATTCGGCGGAGATGATGGACGGGCAGCTGGAGCATGACATCAAGCTGGTGGCGGTGAACGCGGACGGGGAAGTGTACGGCGGGTTCGTCGACAGCCTGAGCGTCCTGGCGACCCATCAGAGCGTGAAAGTCCAGTCCAACTTCGCGTTTGCGAGGATGAAGCGGGACTGGCGGACCCTCGGCAACCTGTCGATCCTGTGGAAGGAGCCGGAGACGGAGTTCGGCGAAGACGGGATCGTGACGCGGGATTCGATCAAGGCCGTGAAGTTCGGGGCGGAAACACGGGCGGACGGCGGGTACAGCTACTACCTGTCGGGCGTGATCGAGGTGGCCGACATGCCGGACTACACGGCGGCGGACAGCATCGACGCCTACGTGAGCGATCCGTCGGAAAACGAAATCAAGGCGCTGATTCTCGGCACCACGTACACGACGGACGCCCATGAGGAGCACAGGCCGCTGAATCCGGGCAAAGTCGACGGGGACGACGTGCCCGTCCGGGTGATCCGGGAGCAGAGCGCGATGTACACGGCGACGGAGGTTTACGCCAACCGTTTCCGGGTCGATGAGACGGGCTACTCGCCGGGCGAGATCGTGCCCGGGTTCGACCTGCCGATCCGGTTCCGGCTCGTGAACCTGGGCATGGACAGGATCGAATCGGTGACGGTGACGGTCGGCGGGGTCGCGCACCACTTCGCGAAAGGCACGGATCCGGAGCTTCTGGACTTCAAGCCGAACGAAAGCCGGGTGCTGACGGTCTATCACGAAGTGCCGGCGGCGATCAAAGACGAGCCGTACGCGATCGAGGCGGTGTTCGCGGGCGGCGGGCGGCACACGGAAACCGGCACGATCCGGCTGGACGTGCCGGATGTGGGGATTTCGCAGGTGCGCATCGTCGAAGAGAAGGACGGCCGGCGGACGCTGTCGGTGCCGGTCTACAACGCGGGCGGCGCGACGCTGGCGGGCAAGGGCCGGGTCGTGAAGCTGGCGCTGTACGAAGACAACCGGTTCACCGACGAGGTGCGGATCGGCCCGGCGATCGAGATCCGGGACGACGCGGACCTGGCGATGATGGACAACGGCGGCTACGTGACGCAGATCCAATTCGATCTGTTGGGCCACCTGGCGGCGAAGGGCCTGGCGGAACTGCCGGACCAGGGCCTGACGGTGTTCCTGCGGGTCTGGGCGGAAGAAGCGGACGGCAGCGTCGTGGACGAGTTCAACTACGCCAACAACGAGGCGAGCGTCTGGTTCGAGAGCCTGGCGCGGAAGTACGGCGAAGACGGCGTGCTCCTGACGCTGGAGCAGACGAATGACGCCGGCAGGACGACCGTCCGGCTGACGATGCAGAACATGCGGATGGCGCCCGTGGGCGGCGGCAACGTGCTGCTGAACCTGCTGGACGGGAACGGGGCGATCCTCGAGAGCCGGTATGTGGCCGCTCCGGGGCAGCCGCTGACCTTCGGGCCGGAAGAGCGGATCGAAGAGAAGGTCGCGTTCACGCGGCAGGGCGACAGCGTGCAGGCGCTGTACTTCACGCAGAGCGCGCCGGCGGCGGGCGTCGTTCTGGACGAAGTGGCCGTCAGCGGCGTGAAGGTGGAGTTCGATCCGCAGAAGACGAGCTACCGGCTGGCGGCCAGCGACCTGAAGAAGACGACGGTTCTGGCGACAGCTTCCCGGATCGATGCGGCGGTGACGCTGCTCGATGGAAACGATCAGCCGATCGTGTCGGGCACCGGCTTCATCTCCCACGACCTGCCGCTGGAGAGGTCGAAGGCGGGCGCCGAGAACCGGTTCTCCATCAGGGTGGAGGCGGACGGCGACGCGAAGACGTATGAATTCGTCCTGGTGAATACGGAAACGGATTCGCCGAAGCTGGAGCTGCAGCTTGTGGCGCCGAAGAACGCGGACGGAGACTTCGTCGCCGACGTGGACGTCCTCGTGCCGGCGTTCGACGTGGAAGGCTACCGCATCCAGAAACTGCGGTACCGGATCACCAGCCAAGTCGGCGGCGCGACCGCGGACACGGGATGGATCGACGTGCCCTACGACGGGAAGACGGCGGTGACGGTCACGACGGTGAAGGCGGTCGGCAGCCACACGGCGGAAGCGGAAGTGGTGCTCGAAGGCGGCGCGAAGTTCGCCCTGGACCGGGAGACGTTCCGCATCGTCCTGAGCGACTTCGACGCGTCGGCGTCGACGGTGGACGCCGCGCCGAAGACCGTCCTGGCCGACGGCACGTCCGAGGCGGAAATCGTCGTCACGCTGAAGGACCGGTACGGCCACGGGCTGCCGGGACGGACCGTGTCGCTTCGGGCCGACGGCGGCCATTCCGTGATCCGAGCGGTGAACGACGTGACCGACGCCGAAGGCAAGGCGGTGTTCCGGGTGTCGAACGCGCACGTGGAGACCGTCGGGTACATCGCGAAGGATGTGGCGAGCGGCGTCGAGTTTCCGAAGGTGGACGTGCGATTCGTGGCGGGCGTTCCGGATCCCGGGACGTCCAGCGTGGAGGCGGCGCCGCTGCGGGTGGCAGCCGGCAACCGGACCTTCGCGACGGTGACGGTCACGGTGCGGGATGCGAGCGGCCATCCGCTGCCGGGACGGGAAGTGGAACTGTCGGCGGACCGGGCGAACGTGACCATCACGGCGACGGATGGCGGGATGACCGGCGACGACGGGAAGACGGCGTTCGCCGTGCGGAGCGCCCGGTCCGGACCGGTCACGCTGACGGCCGTGGACAAGGCCGGCAGCGTGGTGCTGGGAACGGTCCAGGTCCGGTTCTATTATGAGGAAGAGGCCGAGGAATCGGATGCGGCTCCGGACGATCCGGCGGCGGAGGAACCGGCTTCAGATGATGAACCGGAAGACGGACAGGCGGCGGAGCGGCGCGGCGCATTCAATGAGGCGTTCTTCCCGGTGAACGAACTGCGGAAGCGGATCGCGGACAGGCTGCAGGCGGCTTCGGGCGCGGCGCCTGCGTTCCCGGATGCGGAAGGGCACTGGGCCGCGCGGGCAATCACCCTGCTGGCGATGCTGGATGCGATCCGGGGGTACGAGGACGGCACGTTCCGGCCGGATCGGACGGTGACGAGGGCCGAGGTGGCCTCGATGCTGGCGCGGCTGTTCCCCTTCCCGGCCGATCCGCAGGGAAGCGGCGGTTGGCCGGCGGACATTGCGGGCCACTGGGCGCAGGCGGCAATCCGGCGGCTGGTCGGGCTGGGTCTGATGAGCGGGTATCCGGACGGCACGTTCCGGCCGGATGCGCCGATGACGCGGGAAGAGATGGTGTCCGTCCTGACGAGGCTCCTGGATGGCGACGCATGGAGGCAGGAAGGCCGCGGCGGGTTTGCGGATGAAGCTTACATTTCGGCGTATGCGAAAGAAGCCGTGGAAACGGCGGCCGCGGCGGGCATCGTGAGCGGGTATCCGGACGGCACGTTCCGGCCGAAGGGGCGCATCACGCGGGCGGAGACGGCCAGCATCCTGCTCGCCCTGCTGAAGCTGGATCCGGAGATCAGGGAAATGCTGGAATCGAATGATTGATCCGGCGAAGGGGGCATCCCGCAAGGGGGGGCCCCCGCATGCACCCTGCAGGAGGGACGGTTGGCCACTGTCGGCGTCCGCCGTGGCGGGTGCCCCCGCAGACACGTTGCAAGGGGTGTCCTGGGTCTGGTGCTGCAGCGGGATTTCGTTTGCTGCAGAATCGAGGATTCACAATTCAGGATTCAGGAAGAATGGCCCGGATCAGGTTCGGGCTTCATCAAGCGCTTGGCAAAAGGCCCTGGACGACATTCCGGGGCCTTTGTGTCGGTGCAACGCCAATTCATCGAAGGCGATTGCGGATTCGTCATGCAGCGGCTCCCGGAATCGCTTTCCACACAGTGAAGTGTCGGGCAGCCGGAGACGTTCCGGCGCAGGGCGGAATCCCCGCATTGACAAGACCGCCCGGGGGCGGTACTCTGGTGTTGACTTCCGAAAACGTTTGCGCTGCCTCGTCGCTGCCTGAAATGCGGAAAGGCCGGATTTGCGGAATTTTCTCGATTCCGCGATGCGGCTGGATATGCAGAAATTTTGCGTTCCTGCGATGCGGCCGGGTATGCGGGAATGACTTCTCATTTTCCGCGAAATGCCGATCCGGGCCGATCAGAACACCGCGAATGGATTCGCGTGTCGTTTTGCAGCATAATCATTGAGCAGCATGACGAAGCATGACGGCAAGGGGGATGGCCCGATGGACAAGGCGTTCTGGAAAGAAGCGGTCGTGTACCAGATCTATCCGCGCAGCTTCAAGGACAGCAACGGCGACGGGATCGGCGATCTGCGCGGCATCATCGAGAAGCTGGACTACTTGCAGGAGCTCGGCGTGGACATCGTCTGGCTGAGCCCGGTGTACAAATCGCCGAACGACGACAACGGCTACGACATCAGCGACTACCGCGACATCATGGACGAGTTCGGCACGATGGCCGACTGGGAAGAGCTGCGCGACGGCCTGCACGCGCGCGGGATCAAGCTGATGATGGACCTGGTGGTCAACCACACGTCCGACGAGCATCCGTGGTTCATGGCGTCCCGTTCGTCGAAGGACAATCCGTACCGCGATTTCTATTATTGGCGGCCGGGAAAGCCGGACGGCCGGGAGCCGAACAACTGGCTTTCCTTCTTCAGCGGCTCCGCGTGGGAATATGACGAGAAAACAGGCGAGTATTACCTGCACCTGTTTTCCCGCAAGCAGCCCGACCTGAACTGGGAAAACCCGCGGGTCCGGCAGGAAGTGTACGACATGATGCGCTGGTGGCTGGACCGGGGCGTCGACGGCTTCCGCATGGACGTCATCAATTGCATCTCCAAGGCGGAAGGGCTGCCCGATGCCGGCAGCGACCGGTACGCCTGGGGCGGCGAGTTTTTCCTGAACGGTCCCCGGGTGCACGAGTTCCTGCAGGAAATGAACCGGGAAGTGCTGAGCCGCTACGATGTCGTGACCGTCGGGGAGACGCCGGGCGTGACGGTGGAGGACGCCCGCCTGTATACCGATCCGCGGCGCAACGAACTCAACATGGTGTTCCAGTTCGAGCACATGGGCGTCGATAACGGTCCCGGCGGCAAATGGGACGTCCGCCCGTGGGATTTCAGGGAACTGAAGCGGATCCTGAACAAATGGCAGCTCGGCCTCCAGGGCATCGGATGGAACAGCCTGTACCTGAACAACCACGACCAGCCCCGCATGGTGTCGCGTTTCGGCGACGATGGGAAGTGCCGCAAGGAATCGGCGAAAATGCTCGCCACGATGCTGCACACGATGCAGGGCACGCCGTACATTTACCAGGGCGAAGAAATCGGCATGACCAACGTCCGCTTCGGCTCCATCGACGACTACCGGGACATCGAGACGTTGAACATGTACCGGGAGAAAGTGCTGGAGCAGGGCGAAGATCCGCAAAAGGTGCTCAAGGCGATCCATTACATGGGCCGGGACAACGCCCGCACGCCGATGCAATGGGACGACGGCCCGAACGCCGGGTTCACGACGGGCACGCCGTGGATCAAGGTCAATCCGAACTACCGGGACATCAACGTCAAAGAGGCGATGGCCGATCCGGATTCGATCTTCCACTACTACCGCAAGCTGATCGCCCTGCGCAAACGGCACGACATCGTGGTGTACGGCGATTTCGTGCCGCTTCTGGAAGACCATCCGCAAATTTACGCCTACCTGCGGGTGCTCGGCAACGAGCGCTGGCTCGTGCTGCTCAACTTCTTCGGTTCCGAATGCGAGTTCGCGCTGCCGAAGGACGTATCGTTCGCGGACGCCGGGCTCGTGATCGGCAACTATCCGGACGGCGGCCGGCCGCTTGACCGCACCGTGCGCCTGCGCCCGTACGAAGCCAGGGTCTATGCCCTCAAGTGAAGGCTGAACAGCGAAGTCCAGGAAGCGAAAGCCAAGAAATGAGGGCCATGAACAAGGGAAATCCGTGAAAAAGGGAAAGCCAAGACGGTCCCGCCTTCGGGCGGGGCCTTTTTTTTGTCCGCAAAAGCGCTGCGCGGCGAAACCGGGCGGCGGAGCAACGGACGCGGAACGGAAAAAGGGAAAAGGAAACGTTTTCGGAAACGGGTGGCATGAGGTATAAATGAGGTATAAAATAACGGAGATAACGGACTCGAATCGGTCTTGGGCGGACGAGAGCGTCCGGACGAATGCCAATCGGGAGGAGAATGCCGGGATGGGATTGGTCGCCTTTCTTTTTTGGCTGGCTGTCAGCCTTGTGCTGCTGGTCCTGTTTTTTGTGGCGCTGTTTGTGGTCATCCAGAACGCCGTCAACGAATCGGAACTGGCCAAAGACGTTCGGGAACTCAAGACGCTGCTGGAAAGGCTGGCGGCAGATGCGGCGGCCGGCGGCGGCTTTCCTGATGCCTCCCGCGGCGCAGAAACGGCGCATCGGGCCAGCCGGGCGGAACAGGAAGGGGAAGACGGCGAATTCGAGCCGTGCCCGGGGTGCGGCCAGCGGGTGCGGCCGGCGGATGAGGCGTGTCCCTCCTGCGGATTGACGCTCATTTTGCGGGACGACGGGGAAGCGGATGGAGAAATGGACAGAGAAACGGCTTGGGAAACGGATGGAGAAACGGCTGGCGGAACGGACGGAAGAGAGGCATCAAGACGGGACGGGGAACCGGACCGGGCCTGATGCAAACGCGTGCAACGTGCGGAGAAAGCGGGTGGCGGCATGTGCAAACGGGTGGAAACCCGCGAGATTGAAGCGAAAACCATATTGACGAAGGCGCAGGGGTATCTGGACGCGGGGTTTACCCATTCGCTCAATCCGTATGCCGGGTGCATCTTCGCGTGCAAATATTGCTACGTGCGGGAGCTGCCCGTCCAGAAGTTCAGGGAACAGCCGTGGGGCGACTGGCTGGACGTGAAGGTGAACGCGGCTGAACGGTACCGGGAAGAAATGGCCGGGCTGCGGCGCAAGGGCCAACCGGTCCGCCTGTTCATGTCCTCGGCGACGGATCCGTATCAGCCCGCCGAACGGGAGGCGAAGGTGACCCGGCGCCTGCTGGAAGCGATGCTGGAGGCGCCGCCGGATTCGCTCGTCGTCCAGACGCGGAGCCCGCTCGTCGCCCGGGATGCGGATCTCCTGGCCCGGCTGGCGGGTTTGTGCCGGGTGGTCGTCTCGATGACGATCGAAACGGACCGGGAAGACATGAAGCGGCTGTTTGCCCCGTCGGCGCCGGGCATCGGTCTCCGGATGAAGGCGCTGAAAGAGGTGCACGACGCGGGAATTCCGACCCAGGCGGCGGTGTCGCCGGTGCTGCCGTTCACGCCCGAGTTTCCCAAAAAGCTGCTCGGCATCGCCGACCGGATCTGGATCGACACGATGGCCATCGGCGACGGGGAGCGGGGACGGCGGTCGGAACGGCTCGGGATGCCGCGGCTGTTTGCGGAGCACGGCCTTTCGGACTGGTATGCGCCGGATCTCCATGTCCGCGTGAAGCGATATTTTGCCAAGTTTTTCCCGGAAGAACGGATCCGCGTTTCGAAGGAGGAGGCGTATCCTGAACGGCGGGCGCCGGACGGGCGGCCGGCCGCCGGTTCGGCGGCCGGCGGATCGCCCGGCGGCGAAGGACGGTGAAGGCACGGCCGGGGGCGTCACAACCGGAACCCGTTCAAGGTTCCACCGGAATGAGCCGGCCGAATCCGCAGCTGTTGATGACCTGGCCGGTGCCGGGGAAATCGCGATGGAATTTTCGATCAACTTGAAAAAGCTGTCACAAGATGGCATGTCCAATGCATGGCGGCGAAATGTGAAAGAAGGCCAAAAAAAACGCCGTGAGGCGGGCGATCCGCCTCACGGCGTTTTGTGCCGGACAGTGGTCGAACGGCGTCGGAAAACGGCGGAACGGCACAGGAGCCGTTGTCGGACGGACCATGACGCGGGCGGTTTTTGCAGTGCGCGTGATGTGTCCGTCAGCCCGCCGTTTAGGCTGTCCCGGTTTGCCCGGCTTGCCCCGCCGCCGCGGGGTCGCCGGTTTTCCCGCCCCCGCGGCCGAAGGCAAACACGAGGGCGGGCAGAATCGTCAGCGCGAACACGAGGCACAGCGTCGTGTCGATCACCGTGGTGATGCCGAATTCGCGCAGGACGGGGAAATCGACGAAAATCAGCGTGGAGAAGCCGACGATGACGGTCAGGCCGGAGGCGGTGATCGCCTGGCCGACCTTCGAAATGGCCGTCCGGATGGCGTCCTTCTCGTCCGCGCCGTGTTCCCGCTCTTCCCGGTACCGCTCCATGACCAGCACCGTGAACTCCGTGCCGATGCCCATGACGAGGCTCGAAAGGGCGATCGTGAGCGGATTGTAGTTGATGCCGAGCAGGAGCAGGACGAGCGGCACGAGCCCGAGCACGAACGCGATGGGCAGCACGGTGAACAGCGACTCCCGGATCCGGCGATAGATGAGCAGGAGGCCGGCGACGATGACCGCCACGCCGAGCCCTTTGATCAGCGCCGTGTTGGCGCTGATGTTGTCCACGCCGACGGCGGCCAGCACCATCGTGCCGGCCGGCGAGAAGGCGACGCCCGCCGGCGGGTTCGCCGCCAGGGCCGTCCGTTCGATTTCCTCCAGCAGGGCCAGCTGCTCGGCGGACGGCATGTCGGGATCGATCTGCACCTGCAGGGCGGCGTACCGGCGGTCTTCGCTGACCAGGGTGCGCAGCATCGAGGCGGGCAGCCCGCCGACGGCGCGGTCGATGTCGGCCTGGGCCGCTTCCGTCACGTCCACGCCCACCGTGCCGAGCACGGACGCCAGGGAGCGGACGCCTTCCACGCCCGCAAAATGCCCGGCCACCCGTTCTTCCACGGCGGACAGCCAGGCCAGCACGTCCCGGTCCGCCGCATCCTCCGCTTCCACCAGAAATTGCAGGTAGGTGACGGAACCGGCGATGTCCTGCAGCTCCCGCGAGTGGACGAGGCCTTCCATGTCCTGCGGGATCATGTTCAGCATGTTCGTTTCCGTCACCAGCTTGCGGTCGGACCAGAACCCGACGCCCGCCAGCAGGACGGCCGCGATCAGCAGCGGGACGGCCGCCTTGCGGACGAAGCCGGAATACCGGTACAGGAAGCCGGACAGCTTCGTGTCCGAAATCGCCTTCCGGCGACCGTTCGCCGTCTTTCCTTGGCGATCCGCCAGGGCGAACGTGGCGAACATGAGCGCCAGTTCCACCGCGTAGCAGACGACGGCGCCGAAGGCGAGCACGAGGCCGAACTGCTGCATCATCGGCGACTTGGACAGGAGCATCGTCAGGAAGCTGGCGGCCATCAGCACGACGGCGATGCCGACGGCGGGGCCGATGTGCCGCGCCGCCCGGGCCGCCGCCTGTTCCGCATGGAATCCGCTGTTCCGGTATTCTTCTTCATACCGGTTGTGGAACTGCACGCCGAAATCGGTGCCGAGCCCGATGATGATCGGCAGCGTCGCCATCGTGGCGATGGAGACGGGAATGCCGGTCCAGCCCATGAAGCCGAACGTCCAGACGAGGCCCACCAGCACATAGGCGAGGGACACGAGCCGGCGCCGCACGGGGAAAATGAGGTACAGCGCGGCGATCATGAGCAGGACGGACAGCACCAGCATGAGGGCCATCGATCCCATCACTTCGCCCTCGATCCGGCTGTAGATGGCGTGGTTGCCGGCCAGTTTGACGGTGAGTCCGTCGTCCAGGCCCGTCTCCGCGACGAGGGCCTCGACCGCCGCCATCATTTCCTCGCTGTCCGCCATGTCCAGGCCTTCGGCGGTGATCAGCTGGATGATGACGTGATTGGCGTTTTCCGGCAGCAGCAGGGCCAGCGCTTCGGGCACCTTGCCGTCGTCCGAAAAGACGGCGGCCCGGAGCGTCTCCGAGTTCCATTCCTCCACCGGCGGCAGGGCTTGCAGCACGGCCGCCTGCATCGACCGGATCTGTTCCTCGTTCAAAAGGGTCATCGCGTATTGCGCGGCGGCCTCCTGCTGCTCCGGCGTCAGCACGGCCGCGAGCGCCTCCTGAAGCTGCTCCCGGTCCATCGAGGACAGCAGCATCTGCAGCTGTTCCGGATTCATCGCGGCCATGCCCGCCGGTGACGGTTCCGGCATCGGCGCCGCCATGTACAGCTGCTGCAGCTGCTCCGGCGGCAGCAGGTCCATGAGCATCTCGGCTTGCGTCTCCGGGGGCGCTTCCAGGATCATTTGCTGCTGTTCCGGCGTCAGCGCCTGCAGGATCATTTGCTGCTGCTCCGGCGTCAAAGCGGGCATGGCCATCGATTGCGGCTGATCCGGCGGGAACGCCCCGGCGGGCATCGTTTGCTCCGTGGCATCCGCCTCCGCAGCCATTTGCTGCTGCTCCGGCGTCAAGGCCGGCATGGCCGTCGGCTGCGACGGATCCGCCGGCATGGCGTACGCAGGCATCGGCAGCGCGCCGGAGGCGGCGAGCATCGCCGCGAGCTTGGCCAGCTGTTCCTCGCCGAGCAGGGACTGGCTGTAGGCGGCGACTTGCCGCTCCTGCTCGGGCGTGAGGCTTTGCATCAGCTCCTGCCGGATCGCCTGAAGCTTCTCCGCGGGAATTTCCTTCTCGATCACCCGGGCCAGCTCGGCGTTGTCCGGCGAAAAGAACGCCGTCGCCATGTCCGAGCCGAGCAGGTCCCTCAGCAGGATGACGTAGTCGACCGCCCCGGTGATGTGCGGAACGTCCCCCAAGGCCCGGTCGGTGAAGGCGGCCATTTTTCGCGCCGTTTCCCGCGAAACGAGCCGCTCCGGATCGCCCTGCAGCAGCACGTACACCCCTTCGCCGCCGAAATGCCGTTCAAACGTGATCGTATCCTGGTACACCTTCGATTTGCTGCTGACAAAGGATTCGTTGCCCAGATAGATGTCGATGCGGAAAATGCCGGCCGCAAAAAAGACGGTCAGCACCCCGACGACCGCCAGACAGGCCGCCGCCCGCCTGGCGACAAAACGTCCGATTTTTTCGAATGCCCCAAGCATCCGTCTCTCTCCCTCCTCCACATCCTCAATGTAGCAAGCGGCAAGCGTCCATTTCAAAAAACAAAATGAGATGACTGTCGCACCATGCGACAATCATCTCATTGTGTCGAGCCGGGCACCGGTCCGCCGAAGCGGATCGGGTCAGTCCAGCAGCACGTGGGCAAAGATGTCCAAAATTTCATCCTTCCGGTAACGGTATTCGCCGCTGATCCATTTTTGCAGGATGGTGATGAACGCGGTGGCGTAAATGTCGCAGACGACGCCCGGGTATTTGGACGCCTTCAGTTTGAGCGACAGCGGGTCGCTGCGGTGCCGGGCGTGCTCGCGGATCAGGCCGGCGGCGATTTCCACCAGGCTGTTGAACAGGAGGTGGCTGTCGTCGCCGAGCAGCGTGTGCTCGAACAGGGTCCGGTTGTCCGCCACGTAATCGACCAGCATCCGGAACACGTCGGTGTCCGACTGCCGTTCCAGCAGGGCCAGCTCTTCCGCCAGATGATAGACGAAATCTTTCAGCAGGTGATACTTGTCCTCGTAATACCGGTAGAACGTCGTCCGGTGGATGAGGGCGTCGTCGCAAATGTCCCGGACGGTGATGGCGGAAAACCGCTTCGCCTGCAGCACGTTTTTGAAGCTTTGCAGGATCTGGCGCCGGGTGCGCTCGGTGGTGTACGGCATGTCCCATCGTCCTTTTCCGTGCGGTGGCGTTTTTTATGGTTTTCGCGTTGATTCCCTTTCCAGTATACACCATCCCGGAACCGGACCCAAAAGGCGGCAGGATTCGGGGCGCGACCGGTGAAAAAGGGAAGGAGAAGGGAGTGGCGGACATGGAACACAGGCTCTGGTACAAACGGCCGGCAGAGCAGTGGGAGGAGGCGCTGCCGGTCGGCAACGGGCGGCTCGGCGCGATGGTGTTCGGCAAAACCGGCCGGGACGTGCTGCAGCTGAACGAGGATTCCCTCTGGTACGGCGGGCCGCGCGAGAGGCACAATCCGGACGCGAAGGCCCATTTGCCGCGCATCCGCGAGCTGATTTTCGCCGGGCGGGTGAAGGAAGCGGAGAAGCTGGCGCTCCTGGCGCTGACGGGCATTCCGGAAACGATGCGCCATTACGTGCCGCTCGGGGACCTTTTTCTGGACTTTGGCCACGGGGAAGGCGGGGAGCCGGTGCCGGACTACCGCCGGGAGCTGGATTTGGAGAAGGCCGTCGTCCGCGTGTCGTACCGGTGCGGCGGCGTGGCGTACACGCGGGAGGTGTTCGCGAGCTTCCCGGACCAGGTGATCGCCGTCCGCATCGCGGCCGACCGGCCGGGGGCGGTCGGCTTCACGGCGCGGTTTTGCCGGATGAATGGGCATTATGTGGAGCGGATCGAAGCCCGCGGCGGCCATCGGATCGCCATGAAAGGCAACGCCGACGGCGCCGGGGGCGTCGATTTCTGCGCGGCGGTGCACGGCGAGACGGCCGGCGGACGGGTGCGGACGATCGGGGAATATCTGATCGTGGAAAACGCCGACGAGGCGGTGCTGTATGTCGCGGCCGCCACCACGTTCCGGGAAGCCGATCCCGAAGCGTGCTGCCTCGCCCGCCTGGATGCGGCCGTCCGCAAAGGATACGGCGCGGTGCGGGCGGATCACGAGGCGGACGCGGCGGCCTTGTTCGGGCGCGTGGCGCTGGATCTGGGGGCGCCTCCCGCCGAAGCGGCGGGGCTCGACACCCGGGAGCGGCTGGAGCGGGTGAAGGCCGGCGGTGACGATCCGGCGCTGGCCGCGCTCTATTTCCAGTTCGGCCGGTACCTGCTCATCGCCTCGAGCCGCCCGGGATCGCTGCCAGCCAACCTGCAGGGCATCTGGAACCCCCATTTCCTGCCGCCCTGGGGGAGCAAATACACGATCAACATCAATCTGCAAATGAATTACTGGCCGGCGGACGTCTGCAATCTGTCTGAATTGAACGAGCCGCTGTTCGATTTGATCCGGCGGCTGACGGTTTCGGGGAAGAAGACGGCGGAGGCGATGTACGGCTGCCGCGGCGCCGTCGCCCACCACAACACCGACATCTGGGCCGACAGCGCGCCGCAGGATGCCGTCGCCTCGGCGACGCACTGGCCGACGGGGCTCGCCTGGCTGGCGCTGCACGTGTGGGATCATTATCTTTTTACGGGGGACCGGGATTTCCTCGCACGGCACTATGAAACGCTGAAGGAAGCGTCCCGGTTCATGCTGGACTTTCTCGTGGAAAGCCCGGAAGGGGAACTGGTGACGTGCCCGTCGGTGTCGCCCGAAAACCTGTACCGGCTGCCCGGCGGGGAGGCCGCCGCCCTGACGTACGGCCCGACGATGGACAATCAGATCCTCCGGGCGCTGTTTGCCGCCTGCCGGGAGGCGGCGGACATTCTCGGCGTCAACGGCGATCTGCGGCGGGAACTGGAGGCGGCGGCCGCCCGGCTGCCCAAAACGAAAATCGGGAAAAACGGGGCCATTCAGGAATGGGTGCACGATCACGAGGAGGCCGAACCGGGCCATCGGCACATCTCCCACTTGTTCGGGCTTCATCCCGGCACCGAAATTTCGGTGTTCCGCACGCCGGAACTGGCCGCGGCCGCCCGCAAGACGCTGGAGCGGCGTCTCGCCCACGGCGGCGGGCACACGGGATGGAGCTGCGCCTGGATCATCAATTTCTGGGCGAGGCTGCTGGACGGGGAGAAGGCGGCCGAATACGTACAGACGCTGCTCGCCAAGTCCACGCTGCCGAACCTGCTGGACGACCACCCGCCGTTCCAGATCGACGGCAATTTCGGCGGCACGGCGGGCATCGCCGAGATGCTGCTGCAAAGCCATGACGGCGAACTGCATCTGTTGCCGGCGCTGCCGGCGAAGTGGCGGGACGGTCGCGTGAGCGGGCTGCGGGCAAGGGGCGGCTATGCGGTGGATTTGCGGTGGACGGACGGAAAGCTGCGGGAGGCGGTCATCACGGCGGACCGCGGCGGCCTCTGCCGCGTGCGCGGACAGGGCAGGACGTGCGAAACGGCCGAGTTCCGGACGGAAGCCGGCCGCTCGTATCTCGTGACAATGGAGAGCGGCAAGCTTCGGGTGGACGAACGCCCGTGAAGCGGTGAACCATCTTTTTACAAGAACGGAACCCTCATTTGACGTTCCCGTGACAATCGCCTGCTACAATGCGGGACGAAATCATCGGGAGGTGCGGAAGATGAGGGTTTCTTTTTTTGACCGTTGCAGACGCTTCATCGTGCTGATGCTGGCGGCCGCGCTTTTGGCCGCGCCGGCGGGCTGGCCGGCCGGCCCGGGACAGGCCCGGGCGGCGGACGGCGAAGCGGGCGCGAAGGCGGCCGGGGCGCCCGACATTTACATCGCGCCCGTTGACCGGGCGCAGTTTCTGGCGGGCGCCCTGTTCGATTTCCGGGTCGAGCTGCGCCACCTTGAAGCGCCGCCCCGGAAGGTGCGCATCACGATCAACGGAACGGATGCGGAAGCCTTCTTCGGCAAGACGTTTGCGGTTGCAAACGACACGGAAGACAGCGTCTCGTACACCATCCGCGGCGTGGCCTTCAGCCGGGCGGGCGACTACGCGGTGCGCGTCGAGGCGGACGGCGCGGTCCGCACGATCCGCTACCGGGTGGTGACGGCGGACCAATACGGCAAAAAGGCCAAAAACGTCATCTTTTTCAACGGCGACGGCATGGGATTTCCCGTCATCACGGCGGCCCGCATTTTGTCCAAAGGGCTGACGGAAGGCAAGTACAACGGACTGCTGGAGATGGACACGATGGACGTGCACGGGGTCGTCACCACGAGCGGCCTCGACTCCATCGCCACGGATTCGGCCAACAGCGCCAGTGCCTATGCCACGGGGCACAAGGGGGAAATGAACGCCCTCGGCGTGTATCCGGACAACACCCCGGACAGCCTGGACAACCCGCGGGTGGAAACGATCATCGAAATGCTCAAACGGAAAACCGGCAAGGCGACGGGCATCGTCTCCACCGCAGAGATCGTGGATGCTTCGCCCGCCGCGGGCGTCGCTCACACCCGCCGGCGCGGCGACAAGGCGGAAATTGCCGAAATGTTCTACCAGGTCCAGCCCGATGTCATCCTGGGCGGCGGGTCGGCCTATTTTCTTCCCCAGTCGGTGCCGGGATCGAGCCGGAAAGACGACAAGGACCTGTTCCGGATGTTCGAGGAAGCCGGCTACACCATCGTGGAGAACCGCACCCAGCTTCTGAATGAGGGCGCCAGGGCGGACAGGCTGCTCGGGTTGTTCCATCTCGGCAACATGGACCCCTACTACGACCGGTCGACGAACAACGCGGCGGTGCTCGGCGATTTCACGGACCAGCCGACGCTGTGGGAAATGACGCAGACGGCCATCGACATTCTGAAAAGGAACGAGGAAGGGTTTTTCCTGATGGTGGAAGCCGGCAGCATCGACAAGCAGCTGCATCCCCTCGACTGGGAGCGGGCGGTGCTGGAAGCCATCGAGCTGGACAAGGCCGTCGGCGTGGCGAAACGGTTCGCCGAGGAGCACGGCGACACGCTGGTTGTGGTGACCGCGGACCACGCCCACTCCATGAGCATTACGGGCACGTACTGGGAAGGGGACGGCAAGAGCGGCCGGGATGCGGTCCGCGTCTACGAGCAGGCCGGCTTTCCGACCTACGCGGACGCCGACGGCGACGGTTTTCCGGACGAGATGGACACGGAGCGGAAACTGGCCGTCCATTTCGCCAACCACCCCGACTACTATGAAGACTACCGGATGGATCCCGTGCCGGTGACGCCGAACGTGAACGGCGCGCCGAATCCCGCCAAGCTGCTCGATCCCGACGATCCGGCGCGCGACCGGTTCCTGCAGACCGGGCCGATCAACGGATCGACCGGCGTGCACACCATCGAGGACGTGCCGCTGATGGCCCACGGTCCGGGATCCCATTACTTCGGCGGCGTGCTGGACAACACGGAGGTGTTTTTCGCCATCGTGAACGCCATGGGGCTTTCGCTGACCGGCGACGCCGGGAAGGCGCCGAAGGGCGGATTCGTCCAGCTTCGCCCGTTCGTGGAATCGCTGGGCGGCTCGCTCGTCGCAGGCCCGAACGGGGACACCGTCGAGATCGCGCTCGGCGGCAAGCGGCTCCGGATCGACCTGACGAGCGGGGAAGCCGTGGTGGACGGCGAGCGGATCCGGACGGACGTCATCGTGCAGGGAAACCATAGCTACGTCCCCGTGTCCTTCGCCGAAAAACTGCTCGGCCTGATGGACCGCAAGCCTTGAGGCGGAAGTTGGCGGCAAACGCGGACAAAGATCGAATTTGCGGGGTGATCGTCATGCCCAGGACGGGACGTTCCTGCTGCCGGAAAGCGCCGGCCTTCATCGCGCTGGCCGCCGCATGGGCCATCGTCGCCGGGTGCAGCCCGCCGGCCTCCCGCGCCGCGGAGCCGGCGGGCGCCGGCATCGGGGAACCGGGGCGCGCGGAGCCGGCCGGTGAAGCGCCGAATCGGGAAGCGGCAAGCGGGGAGAATGCACCGTCACCGGACCATGGACCGCCATCCGGGGAAGGCCGGCTGCCCGGCGGCGGGCCGCAGCCGGAAGATGGGGCGCAAAAACCGGGGGATGTCCGGAACGATGACGACGATGCGGGCGGTGCGGATGATGGTGCGGACGATCGGAAACGGGCGGAAGGAGGGGAACCGGCCGGCGAAAACTCGCCGTCCGCGGAGACGGACGCGCGGCGGAATCCGGCCGGGGCGGAGGTGCGGCGCAAACCGGAACAAACGGAGGACGAACCGAAGCCGGCGGCCGGCCAACCGGCACGGGACGGCGACAACGTGCTGAAATTCGGGGACCTGTACGCCTCCGTCGGCGTCCGGGGCGTCCGGTTTTCCGACAAGGTGCTCGCCCTGACCGGCGAAAAAGTGGAGATGACGGGCTACATGGCGCCTCCCCTGACCGCCGGTGCCCGGTTTTTCGTCCTGACGAAGGCGCTTATGGCCGTCTGCCCGTTCTGCTCGACGGACGAAGACTGGCCGGCGGACATCGTTGTCGTCTATTTGCCCGACGGCGACGAGCTCCGTCCGACCGAGCATCCGGTGAAAGTGACGGGAACCCTGGAAACGGGATCCTACACGGACGAGGAAACGGGATTCGTCAGCCTGGTGCGCATCCGCGCCGACAGGGTGGAGGTGCTGGACTGATGCTGGAAGTCCATGGACTGGTGAAGACATACCCCCCGGCCTCGCGCGCCGGCAATCCGGTGACGGCGCTCATGATCGACAGCTGGATCGTGCGCCGGGAGGAACGCGTGGCCCTCGCCGGACCGAGCGGATCGGGCAAAAGCACCCTGCTCAACCTGATCGCCGGTCTCATCCGGCCGACGTCGGGCAGCATCCGGCTCGGCGGGGTGGACTTGACCCGGTTGGGCGAAAAAGAGCGGGACGCCATCCGCACGAGGCAGATCGGCATCGTGCTGCAGTCGTTCCATCTGCTGCCCGGCTTCACCGCCCTCGAGAACGTCATGCTGCCGCTTGCTTTCGCCGGCATCAAGGGACGGGAGCGGGAGAAGAGAGCCCGGCGGTGGCTGGAGCGCGTCGGCCTCGGGGAGCGGATGCACCATCAACCGCATCAGCTCTCGAACGGCGAACAGCAGCGGGTCGCCGTCGCGCGGGCCCTCGCGCACGAACCCGGGCTCGTGCTCGCCGACGAGCCCACCGCCAGTCTGGACGAACCGAACGCGTTGCACATCGTCCGCCTGCTGATGGACGTGTGCATGGAGCAACGGGCGTCGCTGATCGTGTCGACGCACGATTCCCGTCTGCTTTCCCTGTTCGGCAGAATCGTCCGCCTGTCGGACGGCCGGCTTGTGTCTGATGAAACCGTCCGAAAACCCGGGGAGGCCGTTTGCGATGCCGCTGGCTAGAATCGCCTGGCGAAATGTGAAGCAGCGCAGGCTGCAAACCTGGATCACCGTTGTCGTCACCGCCATCGGCCTGTCCATGGCCATGAGCGCGGCGCTTCTTGCCGCCGGGCTGGAAGACGGGCTGGCCAATGCGACGAAACCGTACGGCATGCTCGTCGGCAGCAAGGGCAGCGCCCACCAGCTCGTGTTCAACACCATTTATTTGATGGACACTCCGCTGGCCAATCTGCCGCTTTCGTACATGCGGCAGCTCGAAAGGGACGAACGGGTCCGGCGAGTGGTGCCGTTCGCCATGGGCGACCATTACCAGGGCTTCCGCATCGTGGGAACGAGCGGGCAGTTTTTTGACCTCCGGCCTTCGCCGGGGGAGGCGCCCGCCTTCCGGGTGGCCGACGGGCGCCGGTTCGAACGCCCCTTCGAGGCGGTCATCGGCCGTCGGGTGGCCAGGGCGACGGGATTGGCCGTCGGCGATGAATTCCGGTCCGGTCACGGCGTCACGGATCGTCCGGAAGAAAGTGAAAACCACGCCGACCATCCCTACGTGGTCGTCGGCGTGCTGGCGGAAAGCGGCCTACCCGCCGATGCCGGCATTTTCGTTCCGCTGGAAAGTTACTGGATCAGCCACGGACAGCATGGGGCGGCCGGCGAAGCGGGGAGTGCCGGGACCGGGGAAGAGGGAGGAGAAAAGCGGGGCGTCACGGCGCTGCTTGTGGAACCCGTCAGCTACGCGCACTTGATGCAACTGTACGCGGACATCAACCGGTCACCGCTTGCGCAGGCGGTGTTTCCCGGTCAGGTGCTGGCGAAGGTGTACGACATGATCGGAACCGGACACCAGGCGCTCGGAACCGTCGGCCTCCTGGTGCTCGTCATGGCGGTCCTGACCGTGCTGCTGTTCCTGTACAGCGCAACCCTCGAAAAACGGCGCCCGATCGCCATCCTGCGGGTCATCGGCGCCGGCCGTCGCCGCATCTTTGCCATGGTGCTGGCGGAGACGGCCGTCGTCCTCGCCCTGGCCACCGTTCTGGGCATCGCGCTGACCGCCGTTTTCAGCGTGGCCGGCTCGTGGCTGATCGGCCGGCAAAGCCCGCTGGCCGTCAAGCCCGCCGTGTCCGGCCAGGCATTCGTTGCCCTCGGCGTGGTCTGGGCGCTTGGATTGGCGGCGGCCGTCGCTCCCGCCCTGGCGGCCTGCCGGACGGAGCCGGCCCGCCATCTTGCGGCGGACTGACCGTCCGCCGGAAAGGCCGGACGCGGCCGCCCGGTCAGTCCCGCCCAACCCCGGACGCCATCGCCAAATCCAGCGATTGCTCCAACGTCTTAAGGTCCAGGACGCCGAACTGCACGTCCGCGATCGTGCCGCCGGCATCGATGAACAGAAACACGGGGACGTACGGATAGTTGCCGAACAGCTCCCGGACGCCGTCCGCCGGCCCCGCGAGGACGATGCCTTCCGGCGCGCCGGAGCCGTTTTCCGCAAGGTAGGCCCGAATTTCCTCCGGCGTGTTGGAAGGAAACGCCTGCACAAACACCGCATCCGGCCGCCTGGCGGCCGCTTCCTCCACGACGGGCTGGACGGCCTTGCAATACGGACAGGTCGTCTTGGCAAACTCCAGCACGACGGGCTTTCCGAGGAAAGAGGAGAGGGCCGTTTCGCGGCCGTCCAGATCCGTCATGACGGCGTCCGGCATCCCGGTGCCGATCATCTTCCGGATGTAGGCTTCCATCAACACTTCGGGAGACGTGTCGCCTTCCTCGCGCTCGGCCGCACCGTCCGGCCGGTCATTGGCGCCGCAACCCGCGAGCAGCATCAGCATAAGGAGCGCCGCGGCAAGCGCCAACACGGCCATGGCCGACCGGAACAACCGTTTCCCGCCGCGAACCTCCCCATTTTCACCCCGCGTTTTCTCCGGGGCGTTTTCCGTGCTTTGATCCATGTCTGTTCCCGTCCTCTCCGGGGATGTTTCGATGGTTCCCTTTCCGGTGGCGGATTTCCCTCCAAATTACCATTCCCGGGCTCCCCGCCGCATTGACTTTTGTCATCCCGGACGTGCCCCTTTTTGAAATTGGAAGAAAAACCGAGCATCAGGGAGAAAAAAGAATAAATACTCTGAAAATTGACATAATCATATGCAAGAAGGTCAACAAAGGTCAAGACAACGCGTTGATGCAGGGCGCCAGACGGGCTATACTAAAGTCAAGGAAAGTCAAAGTCAAACCTGGCGAATTTTCTTTGGAGGTGGTCGATGATGTTTGGCCTGACACCGTACAGAAAGCGGAACAACTGGCTGGACGGGCGCGACGGCTGGAATCCGTGGGACGAAGTGAACCGGGCGTTCGAGGAATTGTTCAACGGCGCCTGGCCGGCGCCGTTCTTCCGGCCGGATGGCGGGATGCGCGTGGACATCCGGGAAACGGACAAGGAATATGTCGTGGAAGCGGAAATTCCCGGCGCCAACAAGAAAGACATCCAGCTGGACATCCAGGACGGCGTCCTGACGATTGCGGTGAAGCGCGACGAGCAGGTGGACGTGGAACGGGACAACTACATCCGCCGGGAAAGACGGTTCACCGGCATGAAGAGAAGCTTCCGTCTCGACAACGTGAAGGAAGAAGACGTGAAGGCCGCCTACAAGGACGGCATCCTGACGATCACTCTGCCGAAGCGCACCCCCGGCCGGAAAGGCCGCTCCATCGAGATCGACTGAATCATGCGCCCATCGCCTCCGGCTTGCCTCCGGGGGCATTTTTTTGGCTGCGGGACTTACCGGGCGGGCGCACATATCGGACCGGCTGGAAGACATACAATGGTACGGCATGACGGGACGATGCGTCCGGCCGGGCGGCGGGGCCGGACAGTCGGGAAGCGGAGGGGTGAAGGGAAGGAAAAAGAAGGAATTTGACAATTTGTGCAGAAATGAGTCTGCGCTTCAGATTTTTTCGCGAGGGAGGTATTACGGTTTTGGAAGAAAACGTCGGTCTCGCCATTTTTCTCGGCTTGTTCGGCTTCATCCTGTACATCGGCCTGATCGCGCTCGGGTTGTTCCTGACCTATCTGATCATCAAGTGGGCCATCAACCGGTCGAGGGTGAACGAAAACCTCGAGGCGCTGCGCCGCGATATCCAGCAGCTGAACGCCCGTCTGCAGGCGTTGCAGCCGGCGGGCGGCGCAGGCAGCGCAGGCGGAGCAGCTGTTCCTTCCGCCGCGCAGAACCCGGCATCCCGGCCGGATCAGCATAACGGATGACCCGGAAGCAAAATGGGCCGGGAGCCTTTGGCTCCGGCCCTTTTCCATGGTGCGGGAAGCTGCCGGGAGCGCCGGGAAGGCTGCCGCGGGTACTGCCCGGGAGAAGCGGCGTCTCACGGGGAAAACGGCGGTTCGTCGGGTTTCTCCAGGGTCACCCGGAGGGAGACGGTTTCGCCGACGACCAGTTCCGTGCCGGCGACCCGGTAGGCGCTGCCGGCCAGCTGCACCCGGCCGGTGAGCCGGAGCAGGAACGCCAGCTGTTCCACGTCGGGCTCCTCCCGCTCCAGGACGGTCCGGTCGGGCAGCACCCAGCGCACGTTCATCGGCCCGCATCCTCCTTCCGACGGCGCCGTTCCCGCATGCGGTGCCGCACCTCGAGGACGAGGGCCAGCAGCACCACGGGAAAGCCCACGATCCAGACCGCGATCTGCTCTTTCCACATCATGGAGGATCACCTTCGCCCGTCTTGAATTTCCATGAATGTATCCCGATGACAATATCATATATTGAAGAAAAGTCAAAATTCAACACCTGAATCGAAAAATTGTCAACATTCTTTGGGCGGTTCGGCCGTTGCCCTTATACTGGGAACAAGAGGTGATGGGCGTTGACGTTCGGGGGGCGGCTGAAGCAGGCGCGGACCGGAAAACGGCTCACCCAGAGCCAGGTGGCGGACATGCTCGGCATCGATTTCACGACGGTTTCCAAATACGAAAACGACCGTTCGCAGCCGGATTACGACACGCTGCTCCGGCTGGCCGGCCTTTACGGCGTCTCGGTGGACTGGCTGCTCACGGGCCAGCAGCCCGGGGACCTGCCGGGGAACCGGATCATCATCAACGGCGAAAGCGAAGAGCTGACCGACGAAGAGGCGCTGCATCTGCGGGACAGTCTGGAAATGTACCGGCTGCTCAAGGCGAAGCGGATGCGGGAGGCGTCCGGATCGCCGAAGCCGGACAGGAAGAAAACGGGCGGCACCGGGAAGCAAGCCTGAGCGGAACCGTTCGGGCGTTTTTGCCGTTTGCCGGTTCGCCCGGCCGGGAAAGGCATCAAAGCACGGGGGGATGGATGATGGACGTTCTGGAAGCCATCGAGACGCGCCGGGAAATCACGGCGTTCAGGCCGGACCCGATTCCCGGAGGCGTGATGGAACGGCTGAAGCGGGCGTTGTACCTGGCGCCGGCGGGCAACAATCTGCCGTCCCGCGAATTCATCGTGGTGACGGATCGTGCGACGCTCGACGGCCTGGCGGAGACGACGCCCTACATGGCATGGCTCCGGCAGGCGGCGGCCGGCGTCGCCATCGTTGCCAATCCGAAGGTGAGCAAGTACTGGCTGCAGGATGCGTCCATCGCCGGCGCCTTCCTGTGGCTCGCCGCCACCGCCGACGGGCTCGGCGCCGCCTGGGGCGCGGTGTACCATTCGGAGGATGCCGGGGAGTCGGCGCGCCGGGAAACCCATGTGCGGAATCTGCTGGGCGTTCCGGACGAATACCGGGTCGTGGCGGTCATCGGCCTCGGATATCCGGCGGCACGGCCGCCGGCGAAGGACATGCATCCGCCGGAGCGGGTGCTGCACCGGGAATCGTTCGGCCGGGCGTAGCCGGTCGGCGACGGGGGGATTCCCGATGAACCTGCATCATCTGAAATACATCGTCGAAGTGGCCCGGGCGGGGTCCATCTCGCTCGCCGCCGAAAACCTGTTCATGAACCAGCCCAACCTGAGCAAGGCGATCCGCGAAGTGGAAGCGGAAGTCGGCGCGGTCATTTTCCGGCGGACGCCGAAGGGCATCGTGCCCACGGAGCGGGGGGAAGCGATCATCGCTTATGCCGAGCGGATCCTCCGCGAAATCGAAGACATGAAGGCCTTGTGCAGGGAAGACCGCCAGAGCGGGATCTCGTTCAGCCTGCGCGCCCCGCGGTCGGGTTACATTTCCCAGGCCTTCGCGCGGTTTGCCGTCCGCCTGGACAAGGCGAAGGAACTGGACCTTCGCTTCCGCGAATCCAGCTCCATCAACACGATCAAAAGGGTGGAGGAAGGCGGCTACAACCTGGGCATCGTCCGGTATCTGAAAAGCCAGGAGCGCTTCCTCCAGCAGCTGATCGGCCGCCGGCTGAAGCGCGAAACGGTGTGGGAATTCGAAGGCCGCGTGCTCATGTCGCGCAGCAATCCGCTGGCGTCGAAAGAGACGGTCACCGCCGAAGATCTGGAGGCTGGCACGGAAATCCTGTACGGCGACTTGCGGGTGGCGTCCCTTTCGCGGGAAGACCGCGTGCAGGACGGGGAGCGCATGGCGATCAGCAAACGGCGGGTGTTCGTCTCCGACCGGGGCAGCCAGATCGACCTGCTGCATCAGGATCCGTCCGCCTTCATGTGGTTTTCGCCGATGCCGGACGACCTGCTCAACAGGTACGGGCTCGTGCAGATCCGCTGCGAAACGGCAGCCCCCGTTTTCCGCGACGTGCTCATTTACCGGCAGGACCGCAGGCTGACGGAGACCGACCGCCGGTTTCTGGAGGAGCTGTACCGGGTGCGGGACGATCTCGACCGCCGCATGCGGGAGCGGACGAGGACGCCGGATTGACGGCGCAAACAACAAACGGGCGGGACTTCAAAAGTCCCGCCCGTTCATTTATTCATGACACCACATGCCTCATCACTCGTAATCGACCACGTTGATCCACCGCAGCAGGAACTCCCGTTCCTCCGGCTTGTTGTACGCCAGCTGGGACGCGGCCACGAGGGGGAGCCAGGACTGGACGTACGCTTTGGCGGTGCCGCTTTTTTGGCAGAACAGGTCGAGGTACCGCTCCGCCGTGTCCGCGTCGCCTTCCAGATGGAACCACAGGTACGTGCGGGCGACGTCGGCGGAGGCGTTGCCCCGGGTGGCGTGGGCCCAGTCCGTGATGTACGGGGTGCCGTCCGATGCGATGATGATGTTGGTCGGATTGTAGTCGCCGTGGCACAGCTTGTCGTGCCGCGGCATGCCTTCCAGCCGGGTGAACAGGTCGTAGCGGACGTTGGCGTCGAGGTCGGTTTCCTCGATTTTGCGCCGCATTTTGTCCTTCAGCTTGTTCATCAGCGGCGCCCGCCGGGCGAACATGTCCATCTGCAGGTCGACGAACCGTTCCAGATATTCCGCATGCCGCCCGGGATGCTCCTTCATCAGTTCCGCCAGCGTCTTTCCTTCCACGTGCTCGAGCTGGATCGCCCACTTGCCGTCGATGATGCCGACTTCCAGCAGGGCCGGCACGCGGAGGCCCGTTTCTTCGGCCCGGGCGTGGTTGAGCGCCTCGTTCAGGATGTCCGCTTTCGTGTACATTTCATCGAACAGCTTGATGACCCGGCCGCCTTCGCGGTACACCGTCTTGTGCGGAAGGCGGGAGAGGATGTGCCGGGAAGCCATGGTCATTCACCTCCTTCGCGGCGGGCTGCGCCGGCGGCGGGACCGACAGGCAGGCTTTCGGCCCGGTCGGCGGCGCCGTCTTCCGGGCTTGCCGCCGGATGGAGGCCGATGGCGTCACCGGCGCTACCGGCCGGAACGACGGCCGCGCGGGACCCGGCTTTGCCGGTCGCCCGGCCGCCGGCCGTGCCGTAGTAGGCGTTCAGGTACAGCTGCTTCAGTTCGCCGATGAGCGGATACCGCGGATTGGTGCCGGTGCATTGGTCGTCGAAGGCCTGTTCGGCCAGGCCGTCCACCTTCGCCAGGAATTCCTTCTCATCGATGCCGTAGTCGCGGATCGTTTTCCGGATGCCGAGCTTCTCTTTCAGTTCCTCGATTTTGCGGATCAGGCTTTCCAGTTTTTCTTCATCGGTGCGGCCCGGCAGGTTCAGCGATTCCGCGATTTCCGCGTAGCGCCGCAGGGCGCGCGGATGGCCGTACTGCGGGAACGTCCCCATCTTCGTCGGCACTTCGGCGGCGTTGTAGCGCATCACTTCGGTGATGAGCAGCGCGTTGGCGATGCCGTGGGGCAGATGGAACGCCGCGCCGAGCTTGTGGGCCAGCGAATGGCAGATGCCGAGGAAGGCGTTGGCGAACGCCATGCCGGCGATGGTGGCGGCGTCGGCCATTTTTTCCCGGGCGACCGGGTCGCTGGCGCCGTGTTCATACGCGCGGGGCAGGTACTCGAAGATGAGCCGGATCGCCCGGAGCGCCAGCCCGTCGGTGTAGTCCGTCGCCATCATGGAGACGTAGGCTTCCAGCGAGTGGGTGAGGGCGTCGATGCCGGAGGCGACGGTCAGGCCCTTCGGCATGTGCATCATCAGGTCCGCGTCGACGATGGCCATGTGCGGCGTCAGCTCATAGTCGGCCAGCGGATACTTGATGCCCGTCTTCTCGTCGGTGATGACGGCAAACGGCGTCACTTCCGAGCCGGTGCCGGCCGTCGTCGGGATGGCGACGAAGGACGCTTTCCGGCCCATCGGCGGGAACCGGTACACCCGCTTGCGGATGTCCATGAAGCGCATCGCCATGTCCATGAAGTCGGCGTCCGGATGCTCGTACAGCACCCACATGATTTTGGCCGCGTCCATCGGCGAGCCGCCGCCGACGGCGATGATGACGTCCGGTTCGAAGGCGGCCATCTGCCTGGCGCCTTCCCGCGCGCAGGCCAGCGTCGGATCGGGTTCGACGTCGAAGAAGACGGTGTGGGCGATGCCCAGTTCGTCCAGCTTGTCGGTGACCGGCTTCGTCAGGCCGTTTTTGTGGAGGAAATGGTCGGTGACGATGAACGCCCGCTTTTTCCCCATGACGGTCTTCAGCTCGCCGAGGGCGACGGGGAGAGAGCCCCGCTTCATGTACACTTTCGGCGGCACCCGGAACCAGAGCATGTTCTCTCTCCTTTCGGCGACGGTTTTGATGTTGAGGAGGTGCTTCACGCCGACGTTTTCGCTGACGGAGTTGCCGCCCCACGAACCGCAGCCGAGGGTGAGGGAGGGCGCCAGTTTGAAGTTGTAAAGGTCGCCGATGCCGCCCTGGGACGACGGCGTGTTGACGAGGATGCGGCACGTCTTCATGCGGGCGGCGAAGGCGTCCAGTTTGTCCCGCGCGCCGACCGGGTCGAGGTAGACCGCCGCGGTGTGTCCCATGCCGCCGTCGGCGACAAGCCGCTCCGCCTTCGCCAGGGCGTCGCCAAAGTCTTTCGCGCGGTACATGGCGAGGACGGGCGACAGCTTCTCGTGGGCGAATTCCTCGGACGGATCGGTGCGTTCCACTTCGCCGATCAGGATCTTGGTCGTCTCCGGCACCTTCACGCCCGCCAGTTCGGCGATCCGGCGCGCCGGCTGCCCGACGATCCTGGCGTTCAGGGCGCCGTTGATGATGATCGTCTTGCGCACTTTTTCCGTCTCGTCCGGGTTCAGGAAATGGCAGCCGCGGTCGGCGAATTCCTTTTTCACCTTGTCATAGATGCCGTCCAATACGATGACCGCCTGCTCCGAGGCGCAGATCATGCCGTTGTCGAACGTCTTGGAATGGATGATGGAGTTCACGGCAAGCGTGATGTCGGCGCTGTCGTCGATGATGGCGGGCGTGTTGCCCGCGCCGACGCCGACGGCGGGTTTGCCGCTGGAGTAGGCCGCCTTCACCATGCCCGGGCCGCCGGTGGCGAGAATGAGATCCGCTTCCTTCATGAGCAGGTTCGTCATGTCCAGCGACGGGACGTCGATCCAGTCGATGATGCCTTCCGGCGCGCCCGCTTCCACCGCCGCGTCCAGCACGATTTTCGCGGCCGCGATGGTGCAGTTTTTCGCCCGGGGGTGGGGGCTGACGATGATGCCGTTGCGCGTCTTGAGCGCCAACAGGCATTTGAAGATGGCCGTCGACGTCGGGTTCGTCGTCGGGATGACCGCGGCGACGATGCCGACGGGTTCGGCGATCTTCTTGATGCCGTAGGCGGGGTCTTCCTCCAGCACGCCGCACGTTTTCACGTCGCGGTAGGCGTTGTAGATGTATTCGGAGGCGTAATGGTTTTTGATGACCTTGTCTTCGACGACGCCCATCCCCGTTTCTTCCACGGCCATTTTCGCCAGCGGGATGCGCGCCTTGTTGGCGGCGGTGGCGGCGGCGAGGAAGATGCGGTCCACCTGTTCCTGCGTGTAGGAGGCAAACAGGGATTGCGCCTTTCTCACTCTCTCGAGGGCTTTTTCCAGTTTTTCCGTGCCGTCGACCGGCTCCCGGTTCCATGCGGGTTTCGTCATCGTTCTCTCCTCCTTTTTTCTCGGGGATCTCTTTGTGAAAATTGTAACATGACTTTGTGAAATTGTGCACATGCAAAAAAGGCATACCGGTATATGCAAAACGGCATGGCGGCGCCGTTTATCCGTTTATCGTTTTTTTACGGTTTTTTTTCGAATGCTTTGCCGGCCGTTTGCGGGAATGTTCGATTTGTTCCCTACAATGGGGACCGTTCGGAATGAAAAGGCCCGTTGCGGGCCAAACCGCTCGAAAACGAGAAGGGAGAGTCGGATGTCGTGTTGCATCGTCTGCTGGAACGATGGGGACGAATGATGTACCGTTTCCGCTGGGCGGTGCTGGCCGTCTGGCTGGTGCTGGGCGCGCTGGGCGGCCTGTACGCCGGGAAGCTGGGGCCGCTTCTGACCGGCGGCGGCTGGGGAGTGCCGGAATCGGATTCCTACAAGGCCTACCACGCGATTTCGGAGCAGTTCGCGTCGCGAAGCGCCACGTCCCTTGTGCTTGCGGTGAAAGATTTGCGGGAAGACCCGCAGGACTTGGCCGGCCGCCTGGAAGCGGTGCGGGAAGCTTTGTTGCGGGAAGAAACGATTGATGACGTCTATTTGTGGCCGGACGCGCCGGAACCGCTGAAAGACCGGTTCATCAGCGAAGACGGCCGCGTCACCTTCGGGTTCGTCGGGATGAACGTGGATGAAGGATTCGCCCAGAAAGCGCTGCCTGCCATCCAGGAGCGGCTGGCGGAAACCTCGGCGCCGCTCGGCCTGGAAGCGTCGATCCTGGGCGCGCCCGCCCTGTGGGGCGAAGTGAACCGGGTCAGCCAGGAAGGACTGAACAACGCGCATCTGCATGCGATTCCGATCATCGCCGTCGTGCTGCTCCTGGTGTTCCGGTCCGTCGTGTCGTCGCTCATGCCGCTGGCGCTGGCCGCCTTTTCCATCGTCACGGCGCTGGGCATCCTGTACGGTTTCGCGGTGCGGGGCGAGCATTCCGTTTTTGTGCTTGACGCCTCGATGATGCTGGGCATCGGACTCGGCATCGATTTCGCGCTCCTGTTCGTGTCCCGGTTCCGGGAAGAGCTGGCGCGGAATGCGCATGACATCGCCGGAGCCGTCGGCCGGACGCTCGCAACGGCGGGGCATGCCGTCCTGTTCTCGGGACTGACCATCATGGGCGCGATGGCGGCGCTTTTCGCCGTGGACATCGCGTCGGTCCGGTCCATGGCGCTGGGCGTCATCGTCACCGTGCTTGCGCTTCTTGCGGCCAGCTTGACCCTGCTGCCGGCCATGGCCGGGATTCTCGGACGGAAGGTGAACGCCTGGAAGGTGATGCCCCGGCCGCTTGCCGGAGCCGGCGCATCCGGTTCCGGCCGGTGGTACCGGCTCGCCCGGCGCGTCATGGCCAAGCCCGTCCGTTACTTGGCGGGGGCCGTGCTGCTGATGGCGGCGTTGGCCTGGCCGGCCTCGCAGCTGACGACGGCCACGCCGGACGTGCGCATGCTGCCGGAGGACTCCGCCGTCCGCCGGGGCGTCGAGACGCTGCAGGAGGCGTTCGGCCTCGGCGTGTCGTCGCCGATCCAGATTGTGCTGGAGGGGCCGGAAGGCGAGTGGCTGAAGCCGGAAAATCAGGCACTGCTCCGCTCCCTCACCGAACGGTTGAAACAGCTCGGGGATGTCGACGGCGTCGTGACCTGGCTGGATTACGTTCCGGGCCTGGAGGCGTCCGAGATCCGGATGCGGCTCGCCGAACCGCGGGATTGGCCCGATCCGGCCCTGCTGCGGATGATCGAGCGATACATCAGCCCGGATCGCGGCACGGTGATCGTGGAGGTGGTGTCGCACCAGCATGCGTCCAGCGAAGGCATGAAGGCGCTGGTGAAGGAGATCCGGGACGGCGTGCTGCCCTCCATGGAGGAACTGGCGCCGTACGGCGTCTACGTGGGCGGGCAGACGGCCGAAGGGCTGGATGTCAGCGAGTCGCTCCGCGACAGTCTCGTGCCGGTCACGCTGTACACGCTGGCGCTCATCTTCGTCATCCTGCTCCTGACCTTCAGAAGCGTGCTGCTGCCGCTGAAGGCGATCCTGCTCAACCTGCTGTCCCTCGGCGCCACGTACGGCGTGCTGGTCATCGTGTTCCAGTGGGGATGGGGCAAAGACCTGTTCGGCTTCGGGGAATTCGGGTACATCCAGAACTTCGTGCCCATTCTGCTGCTCGGCCTGCTGTTCAGCCTCAGCACCGACTATGAGGTGTTCCTGCTGTCCAGGGTGAAAGAGGAGTACGCCGGCGGCAAATCGAATGAAGAAAGCGTGGCGCTCGGCGTGGAGAAAACGGCGCCGATGATTTCCGGCGCTGCGGCCATCATGGTGACGGTGTTCGCGTCCTTCGCCTTCGCCGGCATCTTGCCCATGCAGCAGCTCGGCCTCGGCATGGCCGTCGCCATCGCGCTGGATGCCACCGTCGTGCGTCTTGTGCTGGTGCCCGCCGCGATGAAGCTGCTCGGCGACTGGAACTGGTGGTTTCCCGGGCGGTCCGGCCGGGCGGCCCGGACGCGCGCCGGTCTGGGGCAGGCCGGCGGCTGATGAGAAAAAAATGACCGCGGATCCGGAGAAAGGAGGGCCGGCATGTCCATCCGCACCAGGCTGCTCATGACCCATCTGCTCATGATCGCGGCGTCGGCCGCGCTGATGGCGCTGTTTGTCTACTTGCTGTTCCATGCGTTCGCCGGACAGCTGGAAGACATCCGGAGCCGCTACAATCTTGACGGCGTGTCTTCAGAGGAGGTCGTCCACGGTGAACTGACGGCCGTCGCCGAACTGCAGCTCGTCACGCTGAACGATCCGGACCGGCTGCTGGACGACGGCGTGATGGACGGATATGCAGAGCGCCTGGCCGCCCGGAACATCGGCATCGCGCTTTTGAAAGACGGGGCGCTCCGCTACGTTTCGGCGGGCGCGGATGAGCGGTGGACCCGGGCGCTGCCGGTGTACCCGCTCGGCCCCGGCGAAACCCACGTGTTCCGCGCGGAATCGCTGCAAACCGACGGACGGTGGGTCGCCGGTCTGCAGGCGGCTTTCCGATACGGCGACGGGAGCCCGGGCCATCTGTTCCTGCTCCTTGATGCGGAGCCGGTCGGCCGGTTGGCCGGCCGGCTGCTGCCGTTGCTGGCGCTGGCGTTCCTTGCGGCCATCGCGCTGGCGGGCACGGTCATGACGGTGTGGGTGTCCCGCCGCATCCTGAAGCCGGTCGAACGGCTCCGGCAAGCCGCGGAACTAATACGGGAAGGCCGGCTCGAGCATCCCGTGGACATTCCGGGCCGCGACGAACTGGCGGAACTTGGCCGCGCCTTCGAAGACATGCGCCTCAGGCTGCAGGAATCCGTCCGCGAACGGCTGAAAATGGAAGAAAACCGCAAGCGGCTGATGGCCGGCATCGCCCACGACCTGAAAACGCCGGTCGCGGCCATCACCGGTTACGCGGAGGGATTGCTGGACGGGGTGGCGGCGGATCCGGGCAAGGCGGAGCAATATTTGAGGACGATCCATTCCCGGGCGCGCGATCTGGACCGCCTCATCGACGAGCTGTTTCTGTATTCGAAGCTGGATTTGAACCGCGTGCCTTTCCACTTCACGGATCTGGACCTGAACGGATTCGTGGAGCGGGTGGCGGAAGAAGCCCGGCTCCGGCTGGAACGGGACGGCATCCGGCTTGACGTCGAACGGCCCCCGGAACCCGTCGTCGTCCGGGCCGATCCCGGACAGCTGGCGCGGGTGTTTGCCAACCTCATCGAAAACGGCGCCAAATCCATGGACAAACCGGAAAAGCGCCTGAGGATCCGCGTCGCGCCGCCCGCGGCGGGGGACGGCGATGCCGCGCCGCGGTTCGTGCGGGTCGACATCAGCGACAACGGAGCGGGCATCGCGCCGGATGACCTGCCCCGCATTTTCGAAGCGTTTTACCGGGGCAACGCTTCACGGGCCGGGGACGGCGCGGGCAGCGGCCTCGGCCTGGCCATCGCCCGGCAAATCGTGTGCGCACACGGAGGAAATATCCGGGCGGACAGCGAATTGGGTAAAGGAACGGTCATTTCCTTCACACTGCCGGAGGCCGGACGGTCCGCCGCCGGCGAACGGGGAGCGTGATGCGGGGGAGGCTTCATGAAACGGGTGCTCATCATCGAGGATGATCCGGCCATTGCCGGGCTTCAGCGCGATTATCTGGAAATCCACGGTTTTGCGGCGGAGGTGGAACACCGCGGCGACGCCGGGCTGCGCAAGGCGCTTGGCGGCGGCTACGATCTGGTCATCCTGGATTTGATGCTGCCCGGCGCGGACGGGTTCGACATTTGCCGCAAAATCCGGGCGGAATCCAACATTCCGCTCATCATCGTGTCCGCGCGGAGCGAGGATGTGGACGTCATCCGCGGGCTCGGACTCGGGGCGGACGACTACATGAAAAAGCCGTTCAGCCCGGCGGAACTGGTGGCGCGGGTGAAGGCGCATCTGGCGCGGGTTGAGCGGCTTGCCGGCGCTGCCGGCGGAAACCGGGACGTCATCCGCATCCGCGGGCTCACCATCGACCGGGCGGCCCGGCGGACGTTTCTGGACGGACGGGAAATCCACCTGACCGCCAGGGAGTTTGATTTGCTGGCGTTTCTGGCTTCCCATCCGGACCGCGTGCTCTCCCGGAGCGACATCTTTGAGCGCGTCTGGGGGATGGATTCGGAAGGCGATCTGGCCACGGTGACCGTCCACATCGGAAAGCTGCGGGACAAGCTGGAGGCGGATCCCGCCAATCCCCAATACATCGAGACGGTGTGGGGAGCGGGCTACCGGTTCCGGGCGTAGGAGAGGCGAAACGCGGGAAGCCGAAATGCCGGGAAGACGAAGTGCCGGGAAGCTGGAATGCCGGGAGTCGAGACGCCGGGCAGGCGAAACCGGAACCCGGACGGCAGCCATTCATTTTTTTGCAAAAAGCCGGACATCATCCCAAAGAGAACGAAGCAAGCGAAGCAAAAGAAAAGAAGTGAACGAACGGCACCATCAACGACTCCAAAAAAGAAAGGATGCATTCGATCATGAACAGAGCCGTGCTCAACGCCGACATCGAACGGGGCACCATCAGCCGCCACATCTACGGGCATTTCGCCGAGCATCTCGGCCGCTGCATCTACGGCGGCATCTGGGTCGGAGAAGACTCGCCGATCGAAAATGTCCAGGGCATCCGCAAGGACGTGCTGGAAGCGCTCCGCAACCTGCGCATCCCCGTGCTCCGCTGGCCGGGCGGCTGCTTCGCCGACGAATACCACTGGAAGGACGGCATCGGTCCCCGCGAGAAGCGGAAACGGATGGTGAACACCCACTGGGGCGGCGTCGTGGAAAACAACCATTTCGGCACCCATGAATTTTTGCTGCTTTGCGAGCTGCTCGGCTGCGAACCGTACATCACGGGCAACGTCGGCAGCGGCACGGTGCAGGAAATGAGCGAGTGGGTCGAATACATGACCTTCGACGGCGAATCGCCGATGGCCAACCTGCGCCGGGAGAACGGCCGCGACAAGCCGTGGCGGCTGAAATATTTCGGCGTCGGCAACGAAAGCTGGGGATGCGGCGGCAACATGCGGGCGGAGTATTACGCCGACCTGTACCGCCGGTACCAGACCTACGTGCGCAATTACGGCGACAACAAGATTTACAAGATCGCCTGCGGCCCGACCGACTGGGACACCCACTGGATGGAAGTGCTGATGCGGGAAGCGGGGCGCTTCATGGACGGCATCAGCCTGCACTACTACACGATTTCGACGGGCAACTGGCAGGACAAGGGCAGCGCCACGGACTTCGACGAAAAACTGTGGTTTTCCACCCTCGAGCGGACGCTCAAAATGGACGAGATCATCTGCAAGCAGAAAACGGTCATGGACCGGTACGATCCCGAGAAAAGGGTCGGCCTGATCGTGGACGAATGGGGCACCTGGTACAACGTTGAGCCGGGCACGAACCCGGGGTTCCTGTACCAGCAAAACACGCTGCGGGACGCCCTGGTGGCGGGCATCAACCTGAACATTTTCAACAACCATAACGACCGGGTGCACATGGCCAACATCGCCCAGATGGTCAACGTGCTGCAGGCGGTCATTCTGACGGAAGGCGACCGGCTGGTGCTGACGCCGACGTACCACGTTTTCGACATGTACAAGGTGCACCAGGACGCCACCCGGCTCGAACTGGAACTGTCCAGCGAACCGTACCGGTTCGGCGACGCCGTCATCCCGAAGCTGAGCGCCTCCGCTTCGCGGGACGGCGAAGGACGCATCAACCTGACCGTCTGCAATCTGGACCATGCGGACGGCGCCACCCTCGAGGTGGAGCTGCGGGGCGTCGGCGCGGTCAAGTCGGTGTCCGGCCTCGTGCTGACGGCGGAGAACATGCAGGCCCACAACACCTTCGACGAGCCGGAGGCGGTGAAGCCGGTGCCGTTCGGCGGCGCGAAAGCCGAAGGCGGCAAGCTGCGGGCCGACCTGCCGGCGAAATCCGTCGTGCGGATCACGCTGGAGGTTTGAAAGGATGGAGGCTGCGTTCGCCGCTCGTCCGGCGGACCGTCCGGCTGCGCCGGCAGATGAAGGCATGGTGACGCCGATGGATGAAGGCATGCCGGCGGACGGCCGTTCCGCGGTGACGCCGGAAGACCGGCCGGACTGCAAAGGATGCACCGCCAGCGTGCATGACGACTCGCAGATCGGACGGATTCTGGCGGCCCTCGCCCGCCATCCCGAGTCGTGCGTTGACGACGATGTCTACGAGGCGCGCCTGGCGGCCTGCCGGGCGTGCCCGGACCTCGCCTACGGAACGACCTGCCTCCATTGCGGCTGCTTTGTGGCCGTGCGCGCCAAGTTCCGGGACCGCCACTGCCCGTCGCCCGGCGGCGGCCGGTGGCCGGAGGCCGGATGAACCCGTACCGTTTGGATCGCATAGGATGGGATATCCCGCGCGACGCGGCAACACCGCATGACACGCGGACGATTCCCGTTTGACAGGAGCGGCTGCGGATGCCGATCGCTCCAGGTACCCATGTGGTCTATACGGTCCGCCCGGGGGATACGCTGTACGGCATTGCCGGACAGTTCGGCGCCTCGTACCCGGATCTTGTGCGGACAAACGCCATCCATCCGCCGTTTGCGGAACCGGACCTCATTTTTCCCGGCCGGAAGCTGCTGGTCCGCGTGCCGGGCATGGCGCAGCAGAGCGCCGTTCTGCATCAGGTGACGGAAGGGGACACGATGTACGGCCTTGCCGTGCGGTATGCCGCCGGCCTCGATTTGCTGGTCGCCCTGATCCGCCTGGAGCAGCCGGACATTTTGCGGGTCGCGCAGCTCATCCATGTGCCGGCCTTCGTTTATGAAGTCGAGCCGGGCGATTCCCTGTTCCGGATCGCGCAGCGATTCGGGGTTTCGCTGGGCGAACTGACGCGGGCGAACAGCCGCCGTCCCGGTTTTTCGCCGGATGTGCTGGTTCCCGGATACCGGCTTGTCGTGCCGCTGCCGTCGTCGGAGAACATCGTCGTCTTCGCGCCGCTTCCCGGCACCCGGATCGCCGCGGGCGACGCACTGGCCGGCGCGGCCCGCGCCTTCGAAGCGACGGTTCACTATCTGATCCGCGATGCGGCCGGCCGGACGGTGACCCGGGAGCGGGTGTTCATGACGTCGGCGGGCGCTCCCGCGTTCGGCGAGTTTCAGGTGCCCCTCGAATTCGACGCGCCGCCGGCGGCTCCGACGGGCACGATCCTGGTGTTCACGCGGAGCGCCCGCGACGGCAGCGTGCAGGATCTGACCGGAGTGAACGTCGCGTTCTGAAACCCCTCCGCAAGACGTGAAACCGGGCGGCCGGACCGCTGGTCCGGCCGAACGCCGCGCAAGCGCCGCGGACCGAAAAGAGCCCCCGCGCCTGTTTCGTTCGATCCGAAACAGGCGCGGGCGTTTTTTTGTTTGATGTCCGAATCGCGGAGCTTGGAGGTCGTTTTTCATCAAAAAATCGACGTTAGAGTAAAATTTGCGTGGGGGTAAAGTCTGGAAAAAGCGAACATAGAAAAAGAGCTTCTCCCTTGGTAATGTGAATTTGCTGAAACACGCACCAAGAGGAGGAAGCTCCTATGCAGCACTTTAC